>ERZ869907.125-NODE-125-length-36432-cov-20.759381_pt1 | contig 36432 bp, 42 predicted proteins | sample MGYA00579309_ERZ869907 | MGnify/ENA primary metagenome ERZ869907 (study PRJEB32216, sample SAMN09231814) | wastewater metagenome | place: USA: Maryland | collected 2016-07-30 | study: EMG produced TPA metagenomics assembly of the PRJNA472060 data set (Reclaimed... | reverse complement strand
TTATGGGCATATTTTGGGGCATATTTTGGGGCATATTTTGGGGCATATTTTGGGGTCATTTTGGAGCTTTACGTTCCAGACTCGCGTTTCCATTAGAACCAACATGGAAATAAACGCTCCAGCACTGTAAAACCTCGTTACGCGCATCTAGAGACGCGTAGAGCGCATCAATCTTGGGAGAGTAGTTATCATTCACAACCCACACGCTACGAGCATCTAGGCCCTTTGGAAGCACTGGAGAGCCCCTAGTAGAAAATATTTTATTTTGATACTGGTATCCATCCGTTGTCCTTTTTGTTTAGTTTGAGGTTTCCCTTGTCGTTGATAGACATGGAAACAGCGTCGCACTTCAAGACTTCATTTTTCCTATCAAGCGCGGCCATTGCTGCTGACTGAGCGTCTGTTTTCTTTCCATTTACTAGGAATGTTGTTTGCGCCTCAGAGTATGTTATCTTGAAGAGTACTGCTAGAGTTCCTATTATAACTAACCATTGTTTAAGTGTTTGCATTTTTATATCTCCTTTTTGTTTAGTTGTGATTTAGGCGTATAATATACGCCGTATCATTTTTAAATTAAATAATATATGTTTGTAAAGATTACAGCATATCGACGAGCTCAGCGTCGTCTAGCTCTGAGAGGCGCCTCATAGCCTCGGCCTCAATAAGCATGTGGACATCCATAGAGAACCTCTCTATGAGAGCCTCTGAATCACTGTTCTCTAGTATCTTATTGAGCAGTAACTCTCTTAACTCTGTGCTCTTATTCTCAGTAATGCTTTTAATATTGCTCATGATTAATTCTCCTTGTCTTGATTAGTTTAAGTTAGTCGCGCTTTCAAAAATTTGTTGCTGCAACCGCCGTGCCGCTTTGCTGGTCTCGTGGTATACCGTACCACGTACCAGCGAGTGACAAATTTTGTCACGAGTGACGCAATTTGCGTCACTCGATGCTGGTGCCGAGCTACGCGAGGCACGTTCCCATGCTTCGGTGAGGGCGAGACCCAATGCTTGATACGAGCTCCGAGAGACGGGGTACCCCCCAAAGATTCGGGCGCGCGCATAGCGCTTAGGTCCCCCGCATCTGCGACACAACATACACCGGAACTTTTAACGCGAACCAGCATCCCGAAACGAGGTTCTCCCAACAACCTGGCATATTCCAACCCCCTCCGAGAAACCCATTTAAACGAACAGAAACCAGCCTCAGACGCGAGAAACACCCCCACCCCCTGGTAACCCTACCCACCCCCACCACAAAAGCCCGCAAACCACCACTGGTTGACACGCCACCCAAAACCCTATACCGTCCCCAAATGGACCTAACCCAGCTCATTTCCTCTGGAAAAGTTTACACCTCCCGTTTAAAAGACGAACTACACCTGATAGACACTCAGTCTGGTGAGACCGTATCAGTATACGGTATACGGGGTACTGAATATATTCCCTACGAGAAGGTTACTGACCCCGCAACAAATAAAGCCATTTGGTGTAACCCAAAGAGCGAGCTTAGCACTCAGGCACTTATTCCAGACGGACGAGTACCGTACTCTGACTTTTTGGTAATGGAGATTCTAGACCGAGTTACCTCTGGGGAAGGGCTAACTACAATTTGTTTAGATTCACGAATGCCCACGTATCCTCAGTTTGCAAGGTGGATGAAAATAAATCCTTGGATTAAACCAAAGCTGGAGGAAGCGCGTCTCGCGAGAGCTGAATACCATAGAGATAAAGTCAAAGAAGAGGCGGAGATGGCGGAATCCTATAAGGATCCAATAGAGGCAACCCGTCTCAAGATTGACGCTCACAAATGGCTAGCTGGAACTGATGACCCACGGTACACTAACCGTGCGAAAGTAGATGTGGCAGTAGCGGCAACTCAGACGTTTATAATTCAGACTGGTATAGAACGTGGTGAGGAGAGGGAGGTTGCGAGTGTTCAGAGCGAAGCTGTTGGCGTAGAGGCGCGAGTAGAAGAAACCACTGGCAATAACAATGATACAGCGTCACCCGAGACGTGAAAGGAGGTACTTTGGTAGATAACACAAAAATAGTCTCAACAGGATACAGACCAAGAGAACATCAGGCATACATTCACAGAAATAAAAAGAGATTTAACGTGCTCGTTTGCCATCGGTAGCGACGCTTTGGCAAGACACACTTATCCATAAATGAGATGATAGACTGCGGGCTACGCTGTACACATGCGAATCCTCAGTACGCGTACATCGCACCAACGTACAGCCAGGCTAAGCGTATAGCGTGGGACTTACTGAAAGAGTATTTGAAGGATATTCCCAACATAGAGTTCAACGAATCAGAGCTAAGAGCCGATATTTATAGGCCGCATTTGAAGGACAAGGTGCGAATAATCCTACTTGGAGCCGAGAACCCTGGAGCACTGAGAGGTCTATACCTAGACGGTACAGTACTTGACGAATATGCAGAGATGAACCCAGAAGTTTGGAGTCAGGTTATACGCCCTGCTTTATCCGATAGAGGAGGATGGGCGATATTCATTTCAACTCCGAAGGGACAGAATCACTTCTACGAAGTGTATCTCATGGCGGAAGGTAAACAGGATTGGTTTAGAGCAATATTCAAAGCATCAGAAACTAAGATTATCCCCCTGGCAGAGTTAGAGGCTGCCGAAGCGATAATGAGTGAGGAGGAGTTTAATCAAGAATATGAATGCTCATTCACCGCAGCTTTAGTTGGAGCATACTACGGAAAAAATATTGCAAAACTCGAATCCCGAGGCCGGATTACGACAGTACCGTTTGATTCAAGCCTCAACGTAATCACCGCATGGGATTTAGGAATTGATGACTCTACAGCCATTTGGTTTATACAAATGTACCGCACAGAAGTAAGAGTCATAGACTACATGGAAGGATCTGGAGAAGGACTGGAGTACTATATAAAAGCATTATCAGAAAAAGAATATATTTACAGTGCCCATTTTTTCCCTCATGATATTGCAGTCAGAGATTTAATCACTGGTAAATCACGGCTGGAGATTGTTAAAGCTTTAGGCTTAAAGAATGTGAGAGTGGCACCAAGACTTGCGATAGCAGATGGAATACAGGCAGTCAGGAACTTACTTGACCGATGCTGGTTTGATAAGGATAATTGTAATCAAGGAAGAATTGGAAGTCAACGAGGACTTGAATCCTTAAGAAATTATCAGAAAAAATGGGACTCTAAAAATAAGATTTATTTATCTACTCCGAAGCACGATTGGGCGTCTCACGGAGCAGATGCATTTAGAACCTTGGCAGTAGTGCTAAGTGACGAGTTCGCAGACGACGCCGACGACAAACGTAGACGATTACCAAGGCAATGTGATAGCGACTGTGTGCCTGTATAAAGGAGAATATTATGGGTGGGCCTCCTCCAAAGGAAATAAGACAAGCAACTAGTGCTCTAGATGCTATTAACCCTCTTAGACCTATAACTGCCGCAGCAGATACTGTGAAGGGAGTAGCGTCTTCAATTGAAAAGGGCTTAGTAGGAGGGGAGCATCCTCCGGACACAGGAGATCTTTCCCCTGAGGGTAGAGCCCGTATAGCAGCTCAAAGGCAATTGGATTTGAAAGCAAAATCATTAGGGTTTGCAGATGAGGCTGATAGGATAAATAAAATAAATACTATCATAAATTCATTTAGTAAAAAATCGAGATCAATGAGAGGGGTCGGCGGGGCTCCTGTAGTCTTACAAGGAAAATAAATGAAAATAAAATATCTTACAGTCAAACAGGTTAAAGAGAGACTTGAGAAGAAGAAAAGTGCCCGTGGTTTGTGGGAGAGTCATTGGGATGAGGTTATAGATTATATTTTTCCGAGACGGGGTACGGTGACAGGAAAGATGGCCGACGGGCAGAAGACCTCTTTTAGACTACTCGACAATACAGGGGTGCAGTCAAATGAATTATTGGCAGGAATGCTGCATAGTCTTCTAACAAACCCAGACGTTTTCTGGTTTGAATTTACAACTGGAGATGTGACTCTTGATAATAAAGATGCTGTAAGAAAATGGTTTCAACAGGTAATAAGACAACTGCACAGTACGCTGAACAATTCTAATTTTCAGACGGAAGTTGCTGAGATGTATTTAGACCTAACGTCCCTTGGAACTGGCTGTCAGCATATTGAAGAGTCAGACGAAGAGATAGTGCGCTTTATGACGTACTTTGTGAAGGATTATTATATCGGAGAAGATTATCATGGAAGAGTCTCGGAGCTTGATAGGTGTTGGACATGGCCTATAAGCCAGCTGGTGGCTAAGTGGGGAAAAGAGAAAATTCCGCCACGTCTATTTGAATCCTACATGAAAGGTAAAGATGATCCTGTAGAAATTATACATACGGTGTACCCTGCATATATTTCTGATCCTGAGAATGGGGATGATGAGCAGTGGCTTACGCAATATGTTTTACCAGAGCATGACTACGAGATAGAGCAGGGAAAATTTGATTCATTCCCATATGTCGTACCTCGCTGGGGTAAGGCAAGTGGTGAGACTTGGGGAAGATCCCCTGGTATGAATGCTTTGCCTGAGATGAAAGTACTAAATAAAATGAATGAGACAATGCTTATCGGGGCACAAAAGGTGGTCGATCCTCCTGTGCAGTTACCTGATGATGGGTTCATTTTACCATTTATTACAAAACCTGGAGGAATTAATTACTACAGATCTGGAACTGACATTGCGAAACCTGTATTTAATGACACTCGAATAGATTTTGGATTTCAGGCAATGGAAGATAGAAGACAGCGAGTAAGAGATGCGTTCTATGTGGATCAGCTGAAGTTACGACAAGGCGGGCCCATGATGACAGCCACAGAAGTACTACAGCGTACAGAGGAGGCTATGCGTCTTCTTGGCCCGATGCTTGGGCGTATGCACCAAGAGTATTTAAAGCCCATGGTAGAGCGGGTGTATAAGATCATGCTTAAACGTGGAAAGCTTCCACCCGTACCTCAAGAGTTGGTAAACGTGCGTCTTGACGTTAAGTACTCGTCGCTTATTGCAAAGGCGCAGCGTATGTCTGACATACAGAATATCTCAAGAACATTAGAGACAATTGCACCATTCCTACAGCTCGATACAAGGGCTGCTGATAATTTTAATGTAGACAATATAGTTAGAATTGTGGCAAGCAATTTAGGATTCCCTCAAGAGGCTATTCGTAACGCTGATGAGGTTATAACTAAGAGAGAGAAGGAAGATCAGGAAAGGCAGCAGATGATGGAGCAGCAACAGCAAGAAGTCCAAATGAGCCAAGCAATGACTGGGAGTCAGACACTTAAAACGCTACAAGAAACTGCGAGATAATAGATGGCAAAGAATAGAGTGAAAGAAAAGGTAGAGATACTCTCTGCGTATAAAAATATTTTTACATCATTGGACGGAGAGAAAGTTTTAAAAGATCTAATGGAGAATCATTGGATATTAAAAAGCAGTTATAGTGGAAATACTAATGATATGATTTTGAGAGAGGGCGAGAAGAATGTTGTCCTTCGCATCTTGCATATTTTAGATATCGACATTAATGCTCTATACGAAAGGATTGACCGTGATAGTGAAGTTATGCGCTAATATATTGCAGGAAAAGAACCCTGGCGGGGATGGAGGAGGTTCAGCTGGAGCAAGCAGTTTACTTACTTCATTTAGCGCAGGGAGCGGACCTGAGGGTGCCCAAGGGGGGACAAATACTGGAGATACATCAGGTGGAAAGCCAGCAACCACTGGAGACGCTAATCCTCCTCCAGTTACCGCGCAAAGCGGAGTTAAAGATTGGAGATTGGGATTGCCTCAAGAGTTACAGGAAGATGCCACTCTCAGAAAATTCTCTGACATTCCTTCCTTGGCCGCAGCCTACATCAACGCACAGAAATTAATTGGTTCAGATAAAATTGCGATTCCTGGAAAGCACGCATCCGACGAAGACTGGATGGATGTTTACAAAAAACTTGGGTTGCCTGAGAAAATTGACCAGTATGATTTAAAGATCAACGAGAGTGCTACGATCGATAAAGAATTTGTAAATCAATTTAAAGAGAGTGCCTATAAATTTGGTATTCTTCCAGGCCAGGCACAAAAACTTGCCGACTGGTTCTCAGAAGTAAATATGAAGGCTGAAGAAAAGATTTTAAGTGAAAATAAAGAAAGTCAAGAAAAAGAATTAACTGGACTAAAGTCCGAGTGGGGAAAATCTTTTGAGGCGAATCTGTCAAGAGCTCACCTGGTATTAAAGAATTTCGCAGACCCCGAGACAATTCAGCACCTAGAAGACGCTGGTTTAGGAAATGATACCAGACTAATCAAACTCCTCTCTAAAGTAGGCACAAAGCTTTATGGCGAGACAAAGATCGTTGGTGGAGACTCTGGCGGGGCTGGCGCTATAACTCCTGCAGAAGCCAAGAAAACAGTAGATTCTATTATGGGCAATACAAATCATCCTTATTTCCAAAAGGAACACCCTGGGCACAAGACTGCTGTGGCAGAGGTCCAAAAATTATTTGGAATTATGTATAACGCCTAGTTGACATTGATTATTTTTTAGGTAGCATAAGGGCAGAGGATAATCCACGAGGACACTCTGGACCCTTATAGCTAACTGCTATGTTCCATATCGGACCCTCTTTTTAGGGGATAATCCACCCTAGTTATTTCATTTTAAAATTTATCAATCTAGAAGGAGGCTTACAAAATGAGTCAGCAAATTACTACTGCGTTTGTAAACCAGTTTGGCGCAAACGTACAGCATCTTTCTCAGCAACAAGGTTCTAAGTTGCAGAATGCTGTTAGAAAAGAAACTCAAAAAGGTAAAAAACAATTTTTCGATCAAGTAGGAACTGTATCTGCGGTACAAAGAACTGGTCGTCACGCAGCTACTCCCCAACTCGACACACCTCACGCACGACGTATGGTGACGTTGAAGGATTTTGAATGGGCAGATTTAGTTGACGATCAAGATAAAATTCGTATGTTGATCGATCCTACGTCTGAGTATGCTATGGCAGCAGCTTGGGCATTTGGTAGAACTAAAGATGACGAAATTGTTACAGCATCTATTGCTACGGCGTATACTGGTGAAGAGGGAACTACTTCTACTACTCACCCAAACAGCCAGAAATATGCTGCAAACACCGGTGCAGCATTCGCAAACTTGAACATGAAGACCTTACGTGCTGTTAAAAGAATGCTTGATCTTCAAGATGTTCAGATGAATTTAAAAAGATACTTTGCAGTAACTCCGTATCAGATTGAATCTTTGTTATCTACTACTGAAGTATCTAGTTCTGACTACAATACTGTAAAGGCGCTAGTTCAAGGGGACATCAACACTTTTATGGGTTTCGAGTTTATCTGGTTAAACAGATTAAACACTACTGCATCACGAGGCACATTAGATGCTTCTACTTCTACTGGAGCTGTTGGTTCTGGCTCGACAGTAGTTGGTGCATCTTACCGTTCTTGTTTTGCATGGGCACAAGATGGCCTTTTACTTTCTGTAGGTGAGGACTATATGCCTCGTATCTCTGAGAGAGATGATAAAGGTTATGCAAAACAGGTGTATGGTAGAATGTCTATCGGCGCTACTCGTATGGAAGAAGTTAAAGTCGTAGAAGTTATTTGCTACGAAGGTTAATAGGAGGGTTAAACGATGGCTACATTTTATGGTAATCAATATACAGATGCTTTTGTTGACGTACCAGCGGATATGATCCGTCCTGGTGACGTTGCAGGAGAAGTAAAAGTTATGTACTGTGATTTCACAGTACCTGGAAGTGCTCCTTCAAACAACGACATTTGGTATTTAGGAAAAATTCCAAAGGGCGCTCGTGTGCTGAACGTGGTTATGGCTTTCCCTGACTTAGGTACAGCAGGTACAGTGCACGTTGGATACTTGCAGGATGCAGGGGCGGTAGAGACTACTGATAACGATGCTTTCTTAGCATCTGTTGATGTGAACACAGCAGCTGACACAGTTTCTATGGTTGACCAGAACAACATGGTAGGACTTGGAAAACTTTTCTCTGCTGAGTGTACACTAACTTTGACTGCAGCTACAGCGTGGACTGCCACGTCTGGTACAGTAAAAGTTTTAATGTACTACAGAACAATTTAAGTTTAGATAAGAGTACTCCTTCGGCGTCAAACGAAGGGGTATTCTTTTATTTTTGGAGGAATGATGGGCGCTGTTAGTCTTGCATCCATTTGCAATAAAGCTTTAACCCTCCTTGGAGCAAATAGGATTACGAGCATTGATGATGACTCCGTAGAGGCACGTCTTTGCAAAGAATTAGCTGATGATATTAGAAAAGATTTACTAAGATCTCACCCATGGAAATTTGCGCTTACAAGAGTCTCTCTTGCGGAGAGTGCTACTACTCCTGAATGGGGATGGGATCATCAGTTCCCCCTGCCATCCGACTGCTTACGAGTGGTTGAGATGTACGGTCAAGAGCAAGATAACTGGACAGAAGAAGGGAGATTTCTTCTTACAGATTCAGATGAATGCAAAATAAAATACATAAAAGATATAACTACAGTTGGCAGTTTCGATTCATCATTTACTACGGTGTACGCTATAGACCTAGCTATAGCTATGTCTTATGCTCTTACGACAAGTGAGGGTTTAAGAGATAGTTTAGTTAAGTTAAGAGAATTAAAGATTAGAGAAGCCCGTACCTACTCAGCACAATCAGCTGTGGGTGACAGGGTGTACGCTGACGACTGGTTGAATTCGAGGACATAATGAAGTTTAATCATGTCTTATCAAATTTCTCTGCTGGACTTTGGTCTGATAAAATGCTCGCAAATACGGAAGTGGAGCAATACAAAAGATCATGTAAAGAACTTCAGAATATGTTTATTCAAAAAGAAGGCGGAGCTTTTCAACGTCCTGGGCTTCAGTATAAGGCACTACCTGCACCTCAGCAAACAATCATGAATGCACAGACATATTCTACAAAAGTACTTTCTGCTATTGGAAAAGAGTCGGGCGTACGCACTCAATATCTTTTATTTATAAACGCGGGGTTACCCGCTACAAATTGGTTCTGTTATAATACGTCCTCTGGCGCTATTCTTACTATGATTATAGATGTACAGATAAACAATGTGCGATCAGGTGATATATCGTGGGCATATTCTGGAGAGTATTTATTTATTGCATTTGAAGATGGGGATCAGCCAGTATACGTAGATATTAGAAATGGTGTTTGTTATATAACTGGAATTTCAAGAGAAGCTGCAATAAATCCGTTCTACAACGTACCGTTCAATAGTCCAAATGTCCTTGGGGAGGGAAGTCCTCAGACAATAACCTCAAGTGCGGCGACGGGAGTTGTAACCCTAACAGCCAGTGCACCTTTTTTTCTAGCTACGATGGCAGGTATTGTAGGAAGAACTGGAACATATATAAAACTAACATCCGCTGGAAGCACAGGAGTGGCATACATTACGGCTACGCCAGCGGGACCGGGCCCACATGCAACATGTACGGCATTTGTGCTTGTAAATGTTCCTGTAGTAGCGTGCGGTACGGCGGCGGGAACATCCTGGGAAATTTCCGCATGGAATGCTGCCTATGGTTGGCCTACAAAGGTAGCAGCTTTTGAGGAGCGTCTATACTGGGGTGGTAAACCTGAAACAAATACTAATACAACAGATCATACGAGAGTCTGGGCTAGTAGGGCTGGGGATATATTTGATTTGATGGAGATACCTCTAGCACAAGATCCATATTTTACAACATACGCCGCAGATAATTCTAGGCCATTTTCTTTTTCTCCCGCTAAAGCAATAGGGCCTGTTCGAGGGTTATCATCTACAAAAGTGCTCATAGTAGGATACTCTGATAGAGAGATGGTTGTGCGTGGGACTCAAGGCGCCCTTGGAATATTGGATATTACTATCGATAGTAATAGTAGTTATGGAATGTCAGGAGTACAGCCCGTATCAATTGACAACAATACGCTGTACGCTCAATCAGGAGGACAATCATTAAGACAATTAGTTTTCTCCTATCAGAACGAGCAGCATAATTCTGAAGATATTGGCTATGTGGCAAATATCACTGACAGTAAGCAGTACTATATAAAGAAGCTCATACCAATGAAAATTGGGGATACAAGCACTGTTATCTGTCTTACAAAAAAGAAAACTACAAATATTTTCAGAAGTATGTTGGTGACAGTTGATCAGCAAAATAATATAGGCGCATGGAATTTTTTTAGAGCTGGGACAGATCTTGGCAGTAGTAATGAGCCAACCTTTCCAATTATAGATGGGACAGCTACCTTCCCCTATGGGAATGATTCAAGTGTATTTTATGGGATTGTGAATTACGGTTCAGGGTTTTATTTAGTTAAAATGGCACCTATATTCGAGCAACCTACCTATGCCTATAATAATATGTTTTACTATCTCGATATGTACTCTGAGGTAAATCCAGGAGGATCAGCAACAGTTAGTGCTACTCCTTTTTCTAACGGGACAGTGGTACATTACTTCTGTGATGGGTGGTATAAAGGAACTACTACTGTATCTGGCGGAAATATTGTGGTGGATAAAACCACGTATAGTAGTGTAATATACGGAATAGCGTATACAGCTAAAATTGTTCCTGCTCCTATTAAAACTATTACACAATTTGGAAATAGTCAGGGGAAGAACGTAAAAATAGATACGCTGTATATTAAATTCTTAAACACGTTAGCTGCAGCATACGGTGATCGCGAAAGAGCGGAGTATTATAATATTCCATTTGAGATAATTACGGCGGCACCCGACACATATCCTCCTTTCTTGACAGGAGAAAAGAGGATGGCATTTCCTCCAGGGCATTCGAGAGAAAAATTACTGGAGATAAAAAATACCTTACCCGTCCCTATGAATGTTCTAAGCATTGCGGCAGAGGGTGTCGTGTATGATTAATATGACAGCGCCTACAATTGCCGACGCGCTAGAAGCTGTGGAGTACAGTAGAAAATCTGTGTACTGTTCTGAAGAAATTACAGCTAAGACCATACTAGATCATCCATGGAATGTGTCGCTTAAAGATTCAGAGGGAAAACTAGGGGTTATTACAGGACTCACTCTTATAAGACCTGGAGTAGCAGAGGGATGGGCAGTTACAACGGAGAATCTTTTGAAGCATCCCGTAGCGTACACCAGGCAAATGAGGATAATAGTGCGGGAAGTTTTTACGCAGTTTAGATTGCACAGACTACAGATCCATGTAAAATGTGAAGCAAGTCTTATTAAGTGGGCTATTGCTCTAGGGTTTACAGTTGAGGGTACTCTAAAATCTTTTGGTAAAAATAAGGAAGATTATTATATTATGGGGAGAATTATATAATGGCTGTACCAGCGGCGCTACTTGCAGCGGGTGTTTTTCTAAACGCCGCTGCCACATACACGTCAAATAGGGCGCAAGCTGAGTCTGAGCTTCAGAATGCTGATTTCTATGATAAGCAGGCCATATTTGCACGGCAGGCTATGAGTAGAGAGGCTTTTCTTTCTAGGAAAAAATTCACTGGAGCTGTTGGTGTGCAAAAAAGTGCCTTTGCAAAAGCAGGAGTGTCTTTAACTGAGGGCTCTTCCGTTGGAGTAATAGCTAACACCTTGGCAGAACAAATGCTGGAGCTAGACGCTATTATGCAAAAAGGAGAGTTAGAGTATAAATTAGCCTCTGGTAGAGCAGACCAGGCCCGAAATAAAGCGCAACTTATGTCCACAACAGGATATAATTTAATGTCTATCACTGGGCCTGCCCTTACATCAATTGGTCAATTTAGTGGGAGTAAAGGGTAATATATGGCAATTATACCAAGGGCAGATGAGAGTCAGGTACTTAATGCAGGATCTCCGGTTCCTCTTGCCACAGGGGATACAGCAGGAGAAATTCAGGCTAAGACTCTTGGATCTTTTTCACGCGGATTAAGTTCCGTATTTATTCAAAAAGCTGCGGAGATTGATCATGCAAATACCTTGGCAGAAAGAGAAAGAGAAAAGGTAGATAAGGAAGAGGCCTTAACAAACTACACAACAGAGCTAGCGATATTAGAGGAAGATATAAAAAAAGATCCTATGTATGGTACTATGTCTAGTAAGGATGTTCTAGATAAATTCAAAAACAGTTCTAGAAAGATACAGGATAAATATTCTTCAAAATTACAAGGACGAGTATCTTCTGAATTTTCAGCAGAGGCAGAGAGATATAATAGATCCACATTTCTCAGCTTCTACGCAAACTCCATAAAAGAGTACAACAAAAACACTGATATAAAGGTCGGAGAATTTGTCTCAGGAAAAGTATCACGCATCTCAGGTCTTTCGGATGATCCAAAGGCTGGGAGTAAAATTGACGATACTTTTTTACTAATTGAGAATCATATAAATAGCAACAACATCTATACGGAGACAGAGAAGCAGGAAAAAATTGCAGGAGCAAAAAAGGAAATAGCTCAGGCGTATATTGACGGGTATATAAATAAAATTGGCACTACATCTAATCCTTCAGTAATGAAGGAGTATGCTGACAAGGCTATGCGGGTATTAAACGGAGAAGAGAAAGGTGCGAGTGTTCCTTCTGCATTTAATATTACTGATATGTTTGATGAAAAGATGAGAGAAAAGAATAGGGCAAAGGTTGATTCTGTTTTTGATAGAACAGCGAATGAATTTTTTAGAAAAGAGCAGATGCAGCAGGTGATGGATGCTAAGGCTCAGAAAAAACTCTACGAGAAAACATTCAAAGACATGTATTTCCTTGGAGTAACAAAAGTCACAGATAATGAAAAATTAGATTTATTTAGAGAAGATATAAGAATGAAGGCTGCTAGAGGAGAACTTGACCCTACAAAGATACCGGCTCTTGAAAAAGCTGCACTTTCTTCTGCGGCAGTATCATCCTATGTAAATACAAGAAGGATGAACATTACTGATTTTGATGCAGATAGAAAGTTCAAGTTTGATTCCTATGAGAAAGTTTTTGCAGGAGAGGATCCTATGCTTGTATCAGCAGACGTTTATGATGGCATGACAAAGCGTGGGGCTTCTGCGTCTGCTGCTATTGCTGTGCAAACAGAAATGGACCGTTTATCAAGAGCACTAGATAAAAACCCTGGAATACGCGCCAAAGTTAATGAGGCTGCAAAAAGATTTGATGCTATTATCGATAATCCTACTATTGTTAAATACGACACAAGAGAAAATCAGATAAAACTTCACGACGCAATTATTTCAGCCAAAGCAAATCTATACGAGAGAGTAGTGGCTAATCCTGAGGTTGATATTTCAATTCTTTCAGAGGACATACATAAATCTGATATTAAGCCAATATTAGATACTATCTATCCTAAAGAAGGTTTTGATAAAAAGTCAGACAAGAAAACACGAATTCAAGCCCTTGGGAATGAAATTAAGGAACTAACAAAAAGCGGAAAAATGACAAAAGAATTAAATCTGGAGTATGCTCGTAAGATAAAAGAGATACAGGGTCAGGGTGAATAGTTATGGCGTTTGATAAAGTTGCAGAAAATTTAAATAAGAATCCTTTAGAGGCAGCGGATCTAGATCAAATGCTGACAGAGGCAGGATATGAAGCGCCTAAGGAAGAGTCTCAACCTATAGAGATTAACGAAACTCCTGAGAGCCTTGTAGGAAAAGCGGCGACTCCTGAGGATAAGACATTCTTAGAGAAATTATTTCAAAATGCATCTCCTGAATTTGCTGTTTCCCCTGGAGGAGTTACTTCTGTTGCGGGTGGAGCTGCTGAGAAGGCGAAACCGGAGGCATTAAAAGGGGCGGCTCAAGGGGCTGTAGGAATTGCTGAGAATCTTTCCCAATTAGCTTACGACGTAGCTAATGGGGTGGACGATTATGCAAAGTATTTTGGAATTACTGAAGAGGAAATGCTGAAACCTTACAATATTGATTGGAAATCGAAACTCGAATCTCCAGATGACAATCCTGGAACTAAACTAATTGCAGGGCTTGTGGAGTACACTTTGCCTGGAGCAGCAGCGGCTAAGGCATTTAGACTTGGTAAAGTTGGAGCAGCTGGAATAAATGTGGCTATGGACACTCTTGCTATGGATCCAAATCAGGAGCGTTTAGCGAATCTCATTACAAACTCTGCGCCTGAATTAAGAGATTATGGGGCAATAGGATCTGTGTTAAAATATTTAGAGCATAAAGACGGAGAGGGTAATTGGGAAGGTAGATTTAAAAACGGCCTTGAAAGTTTAATTGTTAACTCTCTTATGTTTACTCCAGAGGCTGTATCTGGAGTTGTTAAAACTTCAAAAGCTTTATCTGCAAAGAGCACAGACGGTATAAAGAAAGTTGTTGATGCTTTCACTACACAGATAAAAGCTCGAACTGCGATTAATACTATTGAAAGCGCCATGAACTCTACTGGAAAAGTGGCGGCTCAGACGACAGAAGCAGTCACAGGAGCGGCTACAGCTACAGCACAAACAGCAGAGCCCACTGCTTCTATATTTAAAACCTCAGTATTGCAGAAAGATAATCCAGCCTACGGGACATTATTTGCCAGAGGAGATTTAGACGTCGGAGATGTTGTATCTCGCACCACGCATGCAGAGACTATAGATGCTGGAGAGAAAATATTAAAGAATGAGAAAAAACTTACAGCTCTTTTAAAACAGGATCCTGAAAAGAAGGCTCTTACTCCCGCTGAAGTGTACGCTGTATCTAAAGTGCGTGAGAATGCTTCTAAGGAAATAGGAGAACTTTCTAGAAATGTAGATAATTTAAATAAAGAGCAAGTGCTAGAGCTTTGGGATGCTCTTACTGCGGGAAAGGGGCTTGGTGTTACTGAAGAGGCTGTGGGTCGTACAGCGGGGCAGGCATTAGAAGCGCGTAAGATACAACCAGCAGAGCAGACTGTTAGCGCCGCTATGGAAACAGCAGTTTCTAAGGGCAGACAAGATTTAATTGACGAGGTGAAGGCTGCACTTAATCCTGAAGAGAGAGATTTACTGGCATCAGAGGCTATGCGTCTTATGGGCGGAGAAGATAAGATGCGAAAGATTATAAAGGACATAGGAAATCTTTCTCTTGATGATGTTGAAAGGGCTAAATGGCTTTCTAAAGTAGGTAAGGAGGGGACTCTTCCTAAAGTTGGAAGAGCGCTTAACTATGCCATGCTTAATAATATGCTTGGATGGGCTTCTGTTAAGGGAGCAGCTTTTGCGAATACCATAGGAACTGCTGTTAATATGACAGATTCATTTGTAGCTCATGGGATTAGATCTTTTAGAAACTCTGATATCTATAGAGCAACAATGAATCTTCCTAAACTAACAGATGCAGAAAAAGCTTACGAAGCCCTACGCTATACAGCGATTACTCGTGGGTATTACGATGGAGTACGGAGAGCTATTGGAGGATTAGGAAGATCATTAAAACTTGATAGACTCAATATACCTCTCCCCTCTGGAGAAAATGCGTACTCTACAACCAAGCTAGAACTTGGATCTAGAGGGATAAAAAGTCTCACCGATGTAGAAAAGATGGGAGTCACAAAAGATTCATCTTTTGGGATGAAAGTTTTTGGAGAACTCATGGCTACTGTTGGGATGAGAGGGGTGGCGTTTAAAGCTCTTGGAGGGCTTGATACTTTTTATGGGGGTATTAATTACTATGGAAAATTATCAGAGCTTGTAACAGATCATCTTATAGCTAAGAAAATACCTTTAGATCAGTTTGACAACGCGTACACGGCGATGATGAAAGATCCTTTAGAAGTACTTCACACTAAAGCAATGGAGCATGCAGAATTATCTGTTATGGCAAAAAGGGCCCCTGAAGATTCTTTTGTTCGGAAAATTACAGAAAACCCTGCGCTTAATACTATTCTACCTTTTAGTAATGTTACCTATAATTCTGTGAAATATTCTCTTGATCATTCTCCTTTAAAATTACTTTCTCTTTTTGGGGATAATACAACAGAACTTAAAAGGATATTGAAAGGCGGCACTCAATTTGAAAAGGATGAGGCTGTTGCAAAAATAGTTGTGGGAAGTACAGCCCTTGCAACCCTTGGTGGGTTATCAGCAATGGGACTTGTTAACGGTGCCACTTCTCCAAATTGGAGGGTACAGCAGTCTACTGCTGAGAGCGGTAAAGGGTATGTGCCATATTCAATTGGTGGAGTATCTTTTGAAAAGGCGGACTTTGTGCGTCCGTTCATTGATCTTGCGCATCTTACAGCGCAAGCAAAATCGTACATGGACGCGAATCAATTTCATGATTTTCTAGTGTACACTACATCAGGGCTTTTAAATCATTTCACATCGAATCAGCTTTTAGAAAACATCGCAGATTTTTCAGACATTGTGGATGCTGTGTCTAATGGAGAATTAGATTCAGCTAAAAAGGTTGGAGAGTGGAATGCTCAATTTATTGGTAGATTTTTCCCAAAGTTAGGCAGAGAAGCTGCTCAGAAAATTGAAGAGCTGCAAAACGGTGAGGCGTATAAGAGAAATCTAAAAGAGTACGGTGAAAATCTAAAAGGGGTTGAATCTTTTATCGCTCAGGTAAAAAATCAGCTAAAGGCGGATCTCCCTTGGTATAATCAGGATCTTCCAGTATCTCGCAATATTTTAGGCGAGCCGCAGCTTATTCCTGGAACAGAGGATGAGAATAGCCAATACATGACAAATACCAAAGAAAAATCAGAACTTATGCAGAGGCTTGAGATTTTAGCAAAAGATTCTCGTATAAATCCTGGTACAAATTTAGATGAGGCTCCAGAGCTTCGTCTTAGGATGCCTGGGAAGAGCATACGTTTTGGAGAAAGTACAGAACTGGGCATAGGCATGCGAGTTCCACTTAGGACCCTAGAGGGTTTAGCTCCAGATAGAGGAATGTCTTTTGAGATGACACCTCAACAGTATGATAAATTTATGCAGTATTATGGAAATATTCATGAAGGGGCTCAGGGGCCTTCATTGAGAAAAGTTTTAGAGAACACCTTGGGAGATAATAGCCCTCTGTGGAAAAGACTTGAGTCAAAACAATCAGAGAAACAGTATAAAGACGCTCTTAGAAATGTGTCTAAAATATTTTCTCAAGCGGAACAGAGGGCAAAAATGCTTATCCTAAAAGATCCTGAATTTAGTGAGGCATACAGCAAAAGACTTATGGAGTATTATGGCGCACAAAAACAATTTATCCGCGACGGAGCATCTGCTCCTGTGCAGATGTTAGGACAGTGATATGGCTTTATCAAATTTAGTTACATCGGATGATTTTGCAGGGGATGGCTCAACAGTAAATTTTGCTATTCCTTTTACATTTTTTAATAACACCCAAGTAAAAGTAAAACTCACGGACTCTGGGGGTGTAGTAACATACTGGACCTCTGGTGTAGAATATACTATCTCAGGTGGAGATCCTGGCACGACTGTTGTAGCGGGCACTGCTCCAGCTGTTGGGGAGACTCTGACAGTGTATAGAAGTACCCCTCTCACGCAGATTTATGATTTTTTAAACGCATCTCCTCTTGATGTGGAAAATGTGGAGAAGGCGCTAGACAGGCTTGCTATGATGATTCAGGAAACCACAAATACTCTCTCTTCTTCGGGAATTTTTGGATTTTATTCGCAGACTACCCAGACGGTTAATGCTGCGGCAACTATTACTATTGACGAGACTAAACAAAGATTAATTGTTCCAGTCCAAGGAAATGCTGCTCCAGTAACAGCAAATACTACGACTGCTGTCGAGAATGGTACGATTGATGGTCAAGAGCTGCTATTGCGCGGGGCACATGCTACAAATTCGGTGACAATTTCTGGATCTTCTACCAACATGGAGATGAATGGAAGCATGGTTCTTGTAGCCTTTAGCACATTATCTTTAGTATGGAATGGGACAACCTCTAAATGGACAGAAGTAGCGAGGTCAAATTAATGAGAAATTTTATTATTTTTTTTATAGTTTTACTCGTAGCAGTTCTAGGCTATACGGGCGCAGATAGGATTATTCAGACACAGAAGCTTGAAGTAAGTGAACCTGCGGCAAGTGGGACGAATAAGGTTACTCTCACTTCTCCAGCTCTTGGATCAGACTATACTTTCACTCTTCCCGCATCGGCGGGAACCTCTGGTTATTTTCTAGCAACGGATGGCTCAGGGGGTTTATCTTGGAGTAATTCTTTAGCGTCATTTTCGTTTAGTTCTCCTATAATATCGTCTGGTACAGCGAACACTGTGCCCTATTTAGATGGAAGTAAAATCCTAACAAGCTCTGCGGTAACTCCGACAGAACTCGGGTATCTTTCAGGGGTAACAGCTCCTACGGGATCAGGAGCATTAGTATTAGCGACAAGCCCAACGCTTGTTACGCCTAATTTAGGCACGCCTTCTGCTGCCACATTAACTAATGCTACCGGCTTACCTCTTACAACAGGAGTGACAGGCATACTTCCCATTGCCAGTGGAGGTTCTGGCCAGGCAACGGCAAATAATGCGCTAAACGCTTTTCTACCTTCTCAGGCAACCCACTCTGGAAAAGTTTTACAGACAGACGGTACAAATACTTCATGGCAGTTAAACTCCGCAGCGGTCTCTATAGGTGGTGGTGTTACTAGTGGGACAGCTGGAAGTCTTTTATTTGTAGATACAGGTCCAGTTCTTCAGCAAGATAACGCGAATTTATTCTACGATAACACCAATAATTTTCTTGGGATTGGTACACCTACTCCTCTTGAAGCGCTCCATGTGGTAGGCAATATTCGCTCCTCGGGTCTAACAGCGTCTACAGCACTGGTGGCTGATGCTAATAAGAATATTTCGTCGAGCGCTGTGACGTCTACAGAACTCGGTCTTTTGTCAGGAAGAACTGGGACGCTTGTTACCACGGATGAGGTACAGACTTTAACCAATAAAACATTTGTGGCGCCTGTATTGGGCGCAGCTACAGGCACATCATTGGCATTAGGTTCAACGCTTGGGTCTTCGGCAATTGCTGATTTCACAAGTACAACAAAAGGCTTTGTTGGACCTCGTATGACTCAAGCTCAGAGGGATGCAATTTCATCTCCCGTCGCTGGTCTTCAAGTATACAATACAGATACCAATAAGCTAAATATTTACAATGGGTCATCTTGGTCTGAGGTCGGCTCTGGATCATCATCTAGTTCCTCGGGCATCAACTACATTACAGACTATGATGGGTCTGCGATTGGATCTTGGACCACATACGCTGATGCTGCGGCATCAACTCCAGTTGATGGGACAGGTGGTTCACCTAGCTCAACTTACGCAGTATCTACAGACACCTCCCTTAGAGGATCATCAAATTTTCTTTGGACGCATTCAGCGGCAAACAGACAAGGCGAAGGTTTTTCTTACGACTTTACTATTAACCCTGCAGACAAGGGGAAAGTTCTTCAAGGGTCTTTTGACTATGTTATCGCTTCAGGAACTTACGCCGATGACGATTTGCAGTTTTGGATATACGACGTAACAAACGCCGCTTTAATTCAGCCAGCTCCTTTTAAACTTAAAAATTCTGGAAGTGCTGAAAAATTTGCTTTTGAATTTCAAACATCATCAAGCTCAACATCATATAGGCTTATTGGCCACGTTGCCACGTCAACAGCAACGGCTTACACAATTCGTTTCGATAATTGGAATTTGGGACCTCAAGCTAAGCTTTACGGATCTCCCATCACTGATGCTGTTGCTTATACGCCTACGTTTACTGGGTTTGGAACAGTAACAAACATCAATGTTAAGTCTCAGCGTATTGGCGATAGTTTAAGAGTTTTTGGATATTTCCAAACTGGCACTAATACAGGCGTCGAAGCTCGCATGACTCTTGGTTACGGTGGAGTTGATGGAAACGTAAAAATTGATACCAATAAGATTGGTAGCACTGTCATAATCGGAAGTGCAGTGAGTACTGAGTCAGGCTCCGCAACTTACTTTTTAACTGCACCTCTGTCAGGAACAACAAACTATGTTAAGTGGGGTAGACAAACCTCCACGACAACTGTCACCGCTGCGGCTCTTGGTAATGCTTGGACCAATAGCATTTATATCAGTTTTGATTTAATTGTTCCTATAGCTGGCTGGTCATCTTCTGCAGTAATGTCCAACGATGCTTCCACTCGAGTAGTTGCTTCTCGTTATGAAACCACTGCAGGACAATCGATATCTGATAACACAGTAACTATCATAGATTTTGGTACAAAGAGTTTTGATTATCAGGCGGCAGTTACTACAGGGGCCTCTTGGAAATACACCGTTCAGGTGCCTGGGACTTACGTAGTAAATGCGGCTGTATTATTAGACAATGCCGCTTGGAGCATAGCTGAAACACAACAGATGGATTTGTACAAGAATGGCTCATTTTACTCAACAATCGGGTTGAATGTTGTAGAGACAACAACTGCCGAAAAAGCTCCGATTAGAGGACGGGGTACGATAGATTTGGTTGCTGGGGACTATATTGATGTAAGGATTTATTTTAATAACGCCGCTAATACATCTAAATCTTTAATTACAACTGCGGGTAAAAACTTTATTGAGATTGAACGCTTGTCTGGTCCATCACAAATTGCAGCAAGCGAAAGTGTATCAGCGTTATATACAGCAGCTCCTCCCACTGGAACATTAACAAGCGCATATAATACGACGACTTTTGGGACCAAGAGAAAAGACTCACATAATGCTTATTCTGGTGGAACTTTCACAGTCCCAGTAAGTGGAACCTATTCAATTCAAGCTCAAGCTCGTCATGATGCTACTTATTCCGCAGGAAATACCGCTGGCATTGCTCTGTTTATTAATGGTGTTCAATATGAAACTGGAGTTGTTAATGCCTCTGGAGCAGCAGTTACAATGTGGCCACTTTTGTCTGTTCATAGTGTTCCTCTGTTAGCAGGTGATCTAGTGACAATAAGATCTTATGACAATGGAACTTCACCAACTTTTGGATCTAACTCAAATCAAAACTTTTTCTCCATTGTTAAAACAGGAAATTACTAATGAAAATAATAATTATTTTACTAACACTTTTATCAATCGGATGCGCCTCAAAAATAGTTGGTAAGAATTGCTCGCAAACACATGACGAAAAATATTGGGTATGTGATCCGGTGTGGGTAATTAAATGACTTTGAATCGCTTCTTTCAATGGGGCTTTGAGCTTTTGATTGTTGGTTCGGCTGTTGTTGGCGTTGATTCCTTAAAGGATCTATCTAAATCAATCAATGAACTCAATGTGAAAATTGGGGTTGTAATTGAGAGAACAGATGGCCAGCAAAAGAGATTAGATAACCATGAAGAAAGATTACACGTTTTAGAAACTAAAAAATAACAAAACCAAGGGAGGTTTAAAAATGGATTTTACAGCACTACAAACATTATTGGCATCACTTGCAGCTTTGCAACAACAAGTTGTCGATGCTCAAGCTTTAGTTGATCAAGCCTATCAAAAAGGTTTCGCTGATGGAGTGTCTTCAGTGTCTATCCCACCTTCAGATAAGATTTACAGCGAAGAAGAGATGCAAGCAAAGATTGCCGAAGCGGTAGCTCCGCTCCAAAAAAAAATCGAAGAGTTGGAAACAGTCGTTGCAGGCGTGGATCAAAAAATCGCTGATGCTGTTGCGGCATTTAAAGCTGATTTGTTGGTTAAGGTAAAAGAAGTTGATGCGATCGAAGATGCGGCTTTAGAAGAACTTTTAAAATAAGGAGAATGAAAATGGATACAAAAAAATTAATCGAGATTTTAGATAAGAACATTGATCAAAAAGGCTTAGTTAAAGACTTGGCTTTTGAATTATTTTTACCACTTCTTGAGAAGTTCGTAGCAGACACATCAAATAAATATGATGACATGCTAATTGTAGCTTTAAAAGAATTCTTGTTGAAGAAAGTTTAATATGAGCTTCTTAGCAAGACTTGCAGCGTACATGTTGCAATGGATTCTTACTATTGGCGGTAAGGCTTTATATGAAGCCGTTACCGCCTTTGTTGAGAAACAGAAGCAAATCCAAAAAGAAAAAGAAAACTTAAAAAATTATCAAGATGCTGTCAAGAAAGGTGATCGTGATGAGATTCTTAAAAAAGAGCGCAATCTTCTTAATGGCGAGTAGTTTGATTGGATGCTCTAACTTACCAGAGTTTCCTGCTGATTTTGTTTTTGTGGTCAATCCTGATACTCACACATGCAGTAAACATGAGATTATTAAGAAAGATCCTGTCACCGTTGGAGACGGAATTGATGTTCCTTGGGATGATTGCCCTCATGTATTTGGCTTTAAAGATTCTGACATTGGACCAGTAATGAATTGGGTTCGCAAGGCTCAAGCTGTCGCTAAACAAAAGTGTAAGGATATGTGATGAAAAGACTTGTTGAGCGTGCATACGAAGCCGCTAAGGAAGATTTAAAAAAGGATTGGTCAGAAGTTAAAGGACCAGGATCAAACCCTTTAATTACAGAATGCTACAAAGCAGTTGATGGTCTTGGTAATCCCGAGATGCTTGATGATTCAACCACGGCCTGGTGCAGTTGTTATATGAACAAAAAAATTCAAGATGCAGGCGGCAAGGGGACAAGATCGCCAGCGGCAAGATCTTGGCTTCGATGGGGACGTGAAGTAACTGAACCACACGAGGGCGATATTGTTATTTTCAAACGTGGTAATTCTTCGTGGCAAGCACATGTTACATTTTTTGTCTATAAAGATGATGAGTATATTCTATGCATAGGTGGAAATCAGCAGGACCAAGTAAAAATAAGCCGATACCCAATTGATAATGTTATATCATATAGGACCTCACTTGATTAATAAAGAAAAAATAAAAATTAAAGAACTTAAAATAAAATCAGAAATAAACTATTTAATAGTTGATGATTTTATAACAGATAGTTTTTTATCTAAAGCAAGATATCATTCAATGGGATATTCTTGTGTAACTCAAAAAATATTTGGTAGATCACAATCCGTAATGCTTCATAGAATAATTATGAATGCTCCTGAAGGAAAACAAGTCGATCATATTAATGGTAATAAATTAGATAATAGAATAGAAAATCTAAGAATAGTTGATCAAACACAAAATAATTATAATACAAAATTAAGAGTAGATAATAAAAGTAAAGAAAAATGTATAAGTTTTTGCGATGAAAATGGAAAGAGAAAAAGCTATACTTGGAGATTTTCATTTTCTAATAAAGGAAAAAATATACAGAAAAGATTTAACTCTAAAGAAGATGCCATAAAATATAGAGATGAATACTTGGGTAAATTAAATGAATTATATAGAGTGTATTAAAAAAAGGAGAAAATTTTAATGTATAAAATAATTATATTAATAATCGGTTTTATTATTGGGCTCAAAGTAAGTGCTCAAGACATAAACTCATTTCCAATTAATGATGTCGTGCAAAGTATGAGTAAGTCAGAAGGCATCCTTTACGGTAGACCTAATTTTGATTGGACTAAAACGGCAACGATTGGAATGGGCATTTATCCAAGAGGTGATGCTTCTCCCACATGGTGGACTCCTGACAATAAAACTTTTAAATCCTCTGAGTACTGGACTGCAATTGCTCCATGGTTTGTTATATGGGAGGGGGAGGATAATCTTGCAAAGAATGTGAGAGTAAATGTTTACGGCTTTGAACTCTATTTCTTAGATAAAAATACAAACAAATGGGTTAAACTTAAAACAACAAGCACTGACCCATCATGGGCAAATAACTTTGGAATAACTACTATTGACTCAACCACAATGAGTGGGCCAGCAAATGTAAGAAAAGAAGCCGATGGAACGCTATCTTATAAACTAACAAATAGAAATCCTGTTCACGGTGGATTTTCTAAATACCAAATGTCTTTAAGCAATATCGATATTAAAAACATCAAAGCTATTTACGGATTCTTTAAAACTAAGTTAGTTGTTGATGATCCGAAACTAGAAAATGATTTAAGTAAGGCTAAGATACTAATTGATTTTGGTGCTGATTATTACCCAAGTATGCAGACTATGGTTAAAGACTACACACCAATGACCTATGCTCCACAAGTTGCAGGATCTAGGTTTTCTTATGTTTATCCGACTGAGAGAGTAAATTACCTTGCAACTCTAGACACAACTCCAAATATCAATCGCTCAGCAGAGTATCTAAAAGATGGAAAAGTAAACTATATTACATCTGCGGAGTTATTAAAAAACCCACCGCCTTTTCCTGTTAAAGTATCAGTTGATGAGCCAACAAAACCTAAGTTGTTATTTAAGTCTGACTTTGCTCAAGCTGTAATGTTAGACAAGCCTAGAAACTACTACCCCAACAAAAAAGGCGCATGGCAAGACTTAAAAGGTAAAGACAATCAATCAGGATTTACTTGGTCTGGTGGAAATCTAGATTCTGACTTCATGGGCATTCAATACATCACTTATGATGATATGACCCCAGAGAATTACGATGATTTAATTCACACAGAGCTTAGACAAGCTCCTGGCCCTTGTGGATTGACTGTTCCTGAGCTATTTATTTCAGTGAAGAAAAAAGCTCCTCTTGGAACTGGAGTTGCTCAAGCTCCACTTCTTATTCGACGTGATTATAGAAAGCCCGACGTAACAGACTTATATGTAACCTATTGGTTTAAATTTAGGTCAGACCTTGCCACTAAATTAGATGCCACTGTCTCCTCTGGCAACTGGCAAACTTTGTTCGAGTTCAAGACAGGCGGCTATAAAAATACTGGCAATGGGGACTTTAGAATCCAAACAACAGTTCTTAAAAACAAAGAAGGAAAGCTCTACTGGATGACCAAGGCTGATACAGGAGCAAATGCTGCGCCTGAGATTCCCTTTAAAGATGTGTGGGTCTATAGAAATACTGACATGGAAGTTCCGACTGGTAAGTGGTTTAAATTTGAATCTTATTGGCACCGAGATGCTGATAAAACAAAAGGTAGATACTGGAATGCAATTGATGGCAAAGTTTTGTTTGATGTAAAAGACGTGACTCTGGGTGAGTTTAAACTACCAGTTAATAGGCTTTTCGTTGTTAACCCTTACTCAGGTGGCAATCCTCCAGTTGATGCCGAGATTACAGGCCTTGAAATATGGAGTACATTTCCTTGCGGTCAGTTTAGATCCTGCTATCAGAAGTAATTAGTACTCTTCCATGAAATCCTCTAAGAATACTTGGCGTACATTCTTAGGGGACACAACTCTCGCAACTCCTCCTGCGCGCCTAATGTTTTCTAGAATGTATTCTTGGAGTGGGTCAGGAGAGCCTACATCGGTCTTTAGTTCGTAGGCTATAAACTTTCCATTAAAGCACATAAGTAAATCGGGAACGCCTCTTACTGAAACCATTTGAACTTTACAATACCAAAGTCCACTAACTTTCCTCAGTCTCTCTTGCAGTTTCTCTTTGAACTTTGTTTCGTTTTTCTTCAAAAGATTTTCTCCTGATCTTAGTATCCTTTGGGGCATTGACTACAGCAAATATATTTTTCCTGGAGTGAATCTCTTGGAAGTGAATTGTAATACTATCTCCAATCATGAGTGTATCCCCAATTGGGATTTTAAGAGACAAATTTCCATTTGCGGGTTTTCTTTTTATAATGCTCACTGGATCTCTATCCTTTCAATGTTCTCTCCCACTATACCATGGATCTCCATGGCGGGATCTATCTCTGAGTCGGATCTGGTGTATACAAGTCCCCACTTTTTTATGCTGCCTAGTACCCCATATTCGTGTGTCCACCTAGTGACAGATAAACTCTGTTTTTTTAGAACAGACGCAATGAATTCTCTATGGGTTTTATATAAATGAGTATTGTTTAAAATTGTTTGGTCGGAAATTCTAATTGTAACCACGGGCTTCCCCTTGGCAAATTCTTTCCACTCTTTTAAGTTTCTACTTAGATCCATTTCTTCATATCCCTTTCGGCAAAAGATATTTCGCTATAAGAGGCATCCGTTGAAAGTTTCATCCCATTCTTTGGAGGATACGCATCCTGCATAATCATGCATAAATCTGCATAAGTATTCGATAGCTCCTCGTGTGCTCCCTCGAACACCAATTGGTCATGGACTTGGAGACGCATAATTATTCCTGTGTTCTTTAGGCGCTCATGGATCTTACACATGGCAATCTTTAGCACATCCCCGCACCCACCTTGGATTAAATGGTTCGGAGCTGTATAGGCGAAATCGTACTGTGCTCGAAGTTTTCTACCAAACCAATTCTTTACATAGCCTCTACGTCTACTTGCCGCAATAACATCTGAGATAAGTTTGTCCACCCCAGGCATTGCAAGGAAGTAGTTTTCTTTTATTATTTTGGCATCGTTTATGGGTATCTCTAAAGCAGTAGCAAGCTTTGCTACTCCTCCTCCATATAGCGTAAGAAAATTTATTAATTTAGCTTTTTTCCTTGTAACTTTTACCATATCTGCAACAGCTTGGTGTACGTCTTTACCCTCCATAATATCTTTTATTATTCTTTTTTCAGCAGCGTAGTCCATTAAAACTCTATATTCTTGCTGGCTATAGTCGAGAGACAAAAAGATATTATCTTTTTGGGAAGGAACAAAACATCCCCGTACCGTGTACTTATTCTCTTCAGGCTCATCCTTCACACAGTTTTGTAGATTTGGATTTTTATAACTAAACCTACCAGTGGCTGTGCCATGCTGTACAATCTCTGGATGGATAAACCCTTTGTCGTCCACTAGATCAAGATAACTTGTATAGTAGGTAGAAATTCTTTTCTCGTGGTATCTAATCTTTTGCACGAGTCTGGCTGCGGGAAACGTGAAGCTCTCTAGATCATCATCAGTGAGTCGTGGGTTTCCTTTGGCAGTGTGTGAAATAGTCTCTCCGCCTTTTTCAAATAGAGGAATTAAAACACTTTTTTTATTTTCATACTCCACACCAGTAAAGACTTGGAACTTCTCTTTGGTTTTCTGTAGATGTTGGGATTCCGCCTCGAGAGCTAGTTCGGCATATTCTTCGTTGAGCTTTATCCCCTCCATCTCCATCTTGTAGGTGACATGAAGTAGAGCACATTCATTATCAAACACTCGCCTGTCGTCTTCGTCTGCTCTCTCAAGCATTGTGCTGTAGAGATCAAACGTGAGACGCGAATCCTTCATAGCGTACTCTTGGAGTAGTGTGCGTTCCACCATATCAAATCTCTTATTGGTGTAGCGCTCTTTAGTATACTTGGTATATCTATCCTCGGTACACTGATACGCTTTTATGTAGGCCTCTACCCTGTCGTCTTTTTCTTTTCCAAGATATTTCTTGGAAAGGTTATTTAGCGAATATGCCTTAATAGAGATCTCGTCATTGGAAAGAATTCTTCCAAGAATACCGATATCCCTAATTACCCATGGGGAGTAGAAAGGAAGCTCAATCATGCGCATGTCATACTTGGCATTGATCATTATTACTTCCATTGGTAAATGGAAGAGATGCTTTATTAAACGTATATCCTCAAAATAGAAATCTTTCTCTTTAGTTGATACCGTTACGGCAAAGGCTCGATCAGTCCAGTCAAGGCCAGTTGTCTCCGTATCTAGAGAAAACTTCTTAGCCTTTACCAAATGCTCTAGCATGATATGTTTATTCAGGTCCGTTATTATCATCTGGTGTAAGTGCTCGTTTTAAAAGTTCGTTAATCGTTGCAGCCCTTGTAGTTTTATTTTCTTTGGCAATCTTTGTAATTGTTTTATAAACTTTAGGGGAGATTTTGGTATGAATAAATACCCCTTTATCTCCAACTTTTTTAGATTCGATTCTCATCATACAATTCTCCTTATAGTTAGCTCAGGACAACTATCTACGAATGCCCTAACATCTGTTTCTTTTTTCATTACCACCCATTTCTGGGTAAACTTTTTATCCATGTGCCCTTGCGGGGTCTCCCATCTAAATCCTTTTTCTTTAGCCTTACCAGTGGATACTCCTCCGTCTGTCCAAGGCTTCTTGGTAATTGCCTCAAGAGGTACCCACGGAGTTTGACTAAACTCCACAATGTCAGCCAACGTAATACCGATCTTTTTTAGAAATGAAATGGTAAGATCAACATCAGCTTTTGCTCTGTGAAGTTTTGAAGGATCGATTGCTACACCATAATCTAGAGCTAAGTGAGACAGCTTCCAGCATTTGTAATTGTAATTAGAGCGTACATCCTTCATAGCACATAGCCATTTCATATTGACCACAGGACTTAAAGCCTCTTCAAATAAAGTATGTCTTTTTATCTCTGAAGTGTAGACTTGCCGATCATACTCTGAGTTGTACGCCATAATATAATCTACGTTGTGCTTCTTAACTAAAGACACTATCACGGCAAGCACTGAGGCAGGATTTCTCCCTAAGGATAAGAGGTGGGATTGCGTTATCCCTGTTAAGTTTTCTATATCCTCTGTGAGTGCTGGATATGATCCGTCGTACATTACCTGGGAGTACTCCTCCAATACTTCAGAGAAGTCTCCATTAGTTATAGATACAGCCACTTCAATCGGTCGGCAAGTCGTAGCATCAATCCCAGTTGTCTCAAAATCAATAACTGCTACTCTCATTTCTTACCTTTTTTCTTCTTTAATACCTGGGGTGTTTTACCAGCTTTACTCATTGCAATCGCAATTGATTGCTTCTGACTATACTTACCTGTATGCATAAGCTCTTTAATGTTTTTACTTATCACAGATTTACTCTTACCTGATTTAAGCGGCACTGTATCCTCCTTGGTTTAGAAATTACCTGTCTCTGATATATCATTCGTGACATCAACTGTAACTTCTCTTTCAACATCAGAGTCATCTACCTTGATTCGTGATGCCATGGACTTAATATTTTTATACCAATCTAGGCAAACTTTCAATGTTTCTTCTGGAGTATCCCCCGCAATATCAATCTTAGGTACACAGTACGATTGGTTGTTCTCATTCTTTTTCTTCTCACCCTTAATGGTCCAGATATTACTCCATGGTAATTTCTTCTTAGAGATATTAAGTTTAAACTGAGTTAGAATCTTTGTGCCTTCTCTGTACCCTGTTGATCTAAACGACAAAATATTTGGTAGAATGTCGCCTCTCTCCAAAGCCTTTGGGGTGAACCCAAAGAAATCAAGACGCTTGATTCTCTTCAAGTTCTTTCCTTCCTCAACAAACTCCCATGGTAGGTTTTCACCCCCTATTTTAAACTCTTCTTTTCTTATGTACTTGCCAGCATCATCGACACTCACAATGTCCCAAGTCTTTGTGAAATGGAATGGGATGAATTCAAACGGCTCATTCACAGTACCGATCTTTTCTTTGGTGACAGAGTTTCTAAAGTCCCCAAGAACTGCTTCCCCATCAGTCACGAACACACTTGTAGGCTGCATGAGTAAAATCTTTGGGATTAGAATATCACTTGAATCGATATTAAATTCATTTGCAATATCCGCAAAATCACCCTCGTTAATCGCAAGAGATGTTAGTTGATCTTTTTTTACTACTTCTTTACTCATATAGCCCTCACAAGTCCGTAGTTAGCTGTTCGCTTAATGATCTCATCGATCCCCTCTTTAATCGTCACACTACTACCATTTGATAAAGAGATCATTGTCCCTTTATCTGTTTTTATAATGTACACAATATGCTGCAAGAATACATGAACTACGCCAATGTCTTCCCCTTTTGAATTTACTCCTGATAGTGATATCATGAAATTTTCTCTCATTTTATTTTCTCCTTACTTGTATGTATTCATTTGATGTTGGTAGTTCAAGCCCTGGTATTACTGAGACATCTCCTGTCTCAATTTCCTTTTTAGCCCACGAGTTTAACGTAGCACTATTGATAGAGACAAGTCCCATTAAGGCGTCCCCACCGTATTTTCCTTTAATGTAATTAAAAAGAGCCTGCTTTTTATCTATCTCTTTAGGGACTTTATAGGATGTCTGGATGCATTTTGTAACCTTGGCAACCCCTTCAGCCTCGTAGCTCTGCCTCCCAAGGGCTGTTAAAAGATCAAGAATAAAATTCTCCTTCTCCTCCACCTTGGCATTGGTCTCTGAAGCCTTCTTCTTTTCTACGTCGTAGAGTTCTCGAAGCTCCATTAATTCTTTTATGTGGTTGTCTAACTCTTGAAGAGTTACTGAAGAGGCATCCACAGCCGATGCTTCTTCGAATTCACTAAACAGTTCGGTCATACTATTCCTTTCTTTACATCCCATGATAGAATTCTATCTGAGATATTTTGTTTGTTTGATAGCGCCTCATTGACTAGTTCGTCAATGGTATTTTCTGCAATTAAATCTATACGTGTCACTTTCTCGTGGACTTCAGATCCACCTCTGTAGTTACGAGCCCCGCTCTGTAGATCGTGCTCAAGTGAAAAGTTTTTACTGTAGTATATACTGTACGATGCCTCAATTAGGTTGATACCAACTCCAGCTGCTGCTTGGTTACAAATGATCACTCTTATCTCTGGGTCATTCCTAAACTCATCCATGCCTTTTATGCGCTCAGCATTTGTGATATCTCCATGGATTTCCCTATACTTCACGCCTATTTTCTCGCACACTTCCCGAATCATCTGATAGTTTTCCTTGAACACACTCCAAACTATTACCTTACTATTAGGCGTAATTGTTTCCAGTAATTCTTGGAGGGCCTTTAGTCTTGGGCAATCTATACGATGTATTTCTCCTTTGTCATCTTTACCAAATCCGCTAACTATTTGCTGAAGCCTTAAAGCTTTGGTGACTGCAAGTTGTGCTACGACGGCACGGGATTCGTCCTCTTTACTTTTTATAAAGGCAATGTACTCATCAGCCATTTCCTTGTAAAGTCTCTTTTGCTCAGCAGACATTTCAACCACTATCTTTTGCCGTACAAGTGGGGGTAGGTCTAAACAATCCTTTTTTAGAACTCTAATGGCACTTTTTTGAATAAGCCTTTGCATAACATCGAACTGCTCCTTTACAGGCTCCCACTTAGGATAGTAACTTTGCTTCCCCTTCCATCTCTCATTGACATCTCTAAAGTATGTGGCTCTGAAGGAAAAGAAATTCTTACCAAATGTTTTACCTCCGTCGAGAATTCTAAACTGCTGGAATATATCCATGGGGGAGTTTAGAATGGGTGTGCCTGTTAGAATGTATTTATGCTCTGCCATGTCTGCGATGTGAGATACGAGTAAGGCGCGCTTCCCTTGAGAGTTTTTTAGTCGCTGAGATTCGTCACACACCAATATCTCAGGGCGCCACTGGAGAAACATTTTGTAAAGTGATTCCATTTGGACTGCTTCGTAATTTGTAATTACAATTTTATTGTTTGCAAGGTTTTCTCCAAGATGTTTTACAAGCTCCCTTTCACGCATCTTACCACTTTTGGTAAGTACCAAAATGTCGGATAGGTTAATCTTAGAGAACATCCGAAACTCTTCCTTCCAGTTCTGGCACACGACTAGAGGTGCGAGGATCAGGGTGCGTCTCAGCCTTCCTTTTTCAGCACATCTACGACGTATAATATCCACAGTAGTTCTAGATTTACCTGTCCCCTGTTCCAGAAATAGGCCAAGGTTGGGTTCAATTTCGGCTCTTTTGATAGCCTCAATCTGATGCTTCCACAGTTCTTTCATTAATACTCTTCCTCTTCGTCTTTAATATACGATAACTCAGTTTCGGGTTTAATTTTTATTCCCGTATAAACTTTTATGACTTTTTTTCCTATTTTTTTGGGAAAAGATTTTCCTGCTTTGAAAGTCCTTTGTATTTCAACTGATAGTGCCTGCGTGGAAAACTCTCTATAGTTAGGATGATTCTCATCTCGAAATCTATTAAACATAGTAACTATAGTTGACGCTTTTATAAAATCTTCATCACTTCCGCGCTCAAGATAGGTGCTAACAAAAAAGCTAATAACATTTCCCTCGTCATAAAATTGCTGCTTCTCTTTTAGCATCTGCTCACTCTCAATGAAGCATCCTCTTGCTGCCAACTCTTTATAGCAATTTCTAAATTTCGTAATTATCCCTGGAGTTTCCTCTGCCAGTTCTTGGGATAAATAAGGGTTAGCGTTTACTCCGTACTCGTATCTTTTATTCATGTTTATAACTATAAACCTTCTATTAAGTCCGTGAGATTTATCAGTTATGTTGGGAGCCTCGTTACAAGCAAATATAAATTTAGCAAATAAAAATACACTTCTTGATCTCTCATACTGGAGCCTGCCAGTGGTAGGGCCTCCTTCTATCAATTCTTTTATGCACGATGTATCTCTAAGAGAATTCTTAGACACTTCACCACAAGCATTTAGCAGTTTATTTTCTAATAGAACTGGAGCATCTTGCCCCTCTAACATTTTCATTCGCATGGACATGGAATTTTCATGTCCTACAACATTCATTAATGTTTTAATGTATACTGTCTTTCCGTTTGCCCCATCTCCAACAAGCATAAGAGCTTTTGCAAGCCAAGACTGACTTGAGAAGAGAGTGTATGCACCAAACTCATTTAAAAGCCTTATTTTATGCTCATTCCCCTCACAAATATCCTCTAGAAACGCATCCCACTTAGGACACTTAGCGTCTTCTTGGTATATGTGAGGTACTTTGTAGGTTATCCCAAACTCAGGCGATGGCGCCATGGTTTTACCAGTGGATAATTCTAGCACGCAATTTCTAAACTGAATATATTTACCACCGTTTAGCAGGAAATTTTCCTTTTGGATGTTATGGCGTAATAGTTTCGATGTGAATTCGTCTATCTCTCTTTTTAAAGCATTATGTCGCAGCTTCTCTTCAGCCCAGGCTCTAATGGTTGGAATCTTTTCTCGCTCCCAGATATCATTACGATACACATAAATGGAAGTACTCTCTGCTCCTCCAGGTTCAATGTAGGTGCAGTAATTAAAATCTCTTGAGAAAGCTTTTACTAAATCATTATAATTTATTTCCGATTCTCTAGGTACTCCATTTTTATCAAGCCTAATATTTCTAAACCCCGTCGATTCAGTTGCAATATAGGTTGCCCCTTTTATCTGAATCGGAGATTTTATCTCTTTACTTTGGTAGTGTGGGCACTGTTTACACCCAGGCCACAAGTTCTCTACCCCTTCACACGTCCTAGGCCCTGCTGCTTCTAGTGCCTGGTCAATTTTTGTGTCAGTACTATGCTCGTCGTAATTTTTATATTCTTTACTATAGGTATGGCACAACTCTCGGCCATTATTAAGCCTCGCAAGGATTGAGAGGAGCGCGTACCACTGAGGCTCTGTAACATTATTCTGGTTTGTTTTACTCCACTTTATAAACTCACATTCTTGCAAAACAGCTTCGGTGTCAGGCTTTGAAAACTGCTTTAGTGCTGCATCGGTAATTGTATGCTCCTTTGGAAGGGTTTCCTCCTCCAGGGGCATTGCAATGTATATAGGCTCACACGGGCCTACCAAAAAAGCTTCGGTATCAGGGCTATTTTCTTTTCTGTTAATCGTAAAAGGAAGGCGCATTAGTCTAGCGCTTGAAAAAGCCGTGGTATCGACCTCCCTATGCTCTATTCCATGTTTCCTTAAAAGGGCCTCGAATTTCTTACAAAGTCTTACGTAAGATGATCTATATTGAGTGAAAGTCTGGGTTGACGCGAATGCCTCTTCCAAGAATACGAAAAGCTGAGCCCCGTGACCACTCCAAATGAGCCCAATACCTTCAGGTTTTACTTTTAAGAGGTCTCCAAGTATTCCCCTAATCGCAAGCGCCTTCTCCGTTCGCTCCTCTACAGAGCCCGTTGTGAGCGTTACCCAATCGACGTCGAATGGTAGGACTTTTTGGGTGTCTAGTACGCGCTCCTTGGTGCAGGATGCGACGGTAAAATAGAGGTTATACTTTTCCTCATTGTCAATATTTCCAAGGAGTGATCTGACGCTTTCTTCTCTGAAAACGTCCTCAATTTTTCCGAGCATCCACTTTTTATTAAAAAACCTGGTAGTTTTCTTCTTTACGCCTTTTTTATCGACATAATCCCTGAGACCTAAGATTTGAATAGCCACAGCTCGGTGCCCTTTCTTACAAAAGATAAAAGCGTAAGAATTGCTTGACCCCCTGTCAAGACTTTAGTATATGCTGTAGGCCACAGTTCGGAGAAGTACTGATACTTCATTTCAAATACACCTTTTTACCGTGACGCGTCCTTTCGTCAATGTCGAAATTTAAAACAAAAAGCATTCTCTTACACGAACCGCACGTAACTTTATCCTTATCATCAGTTACCAATGGGGATTTCCGCACGTGGTGTATACCGCACTGTGTGGGGAGTTCCTCGGAATGTCTGAAGTGGATGCGAGGTGCGCGTTTCATAGTTTTGCACCTTGATATTTTTCTTTTGCATCTTCATTCATTTTAGTGACCAACTTTAGTTCTCTGAAAAAATACTTTTAGTTCCATCAATAAACACACTTCTAGCATCACTATCTCGAATTGTAAAATACATAAAAAACGGCATAACCCAAAAGGGGGAGGTTATAAACAAAGTCCAGTTTACAATTAATTGGATAACTCGGTCTGATTTATTCATTTTGAGATAAGTCCATTTATAAAACCTAAGATGATAATAGCAGTTAGAAGAGAAGTGCATGATAGGCTAAATATTATTTTGAAGATCATTTTTTCCTCACCCATATTATTTCATTCTCTTCATCAATTTCAAAAGTGTGTGTTTTATTTAAATTAAACTTATTAAATTGATCTTTATAAAGAGCGGACAGACAAGAAAAAGCATTAGAAGCTGTTGGAGTCTCAGGAACATATTTGGCATGATTATATTCTAATGGTTTTTCAAATGAATGCCCACAGCTATAGTAATTATATAAAGCTGATCCATAAGAATAATTTCCTTTTTTACAAATTTTACACACAGGATCTTTATTCACTTAAACACCTCCGTAATCCAATTCGTGCCGTCAACTAAATACTTTTTGTTGTGTTTTATAACTCTAACAACTTGATCAATGCATATTGCTATGAAGAAGTATAAGAATATTAATGGAGACATAATTAATAGTATGAATCCAAGTGCCCAATTGAATAAAATTCTAATTAGTCTCATTCATCATCCCAAACTCTTTGAATAAGGTCATAAATAAGTCGTATTTGATTATCATTAAATTTCCAACGTATGTTTATATTTTTATCAGCCCATTCCTTTGGATGTCCACCAAGCTCTTCACTCATAGCAAACCAGTCAGCAACCATAGCAGCTACATAAGTAAGAGGCATTCTTGTGCCATCAACTATATATTCAGAAGCAGGCTCATCTCTATCATTCCTATTTAAGTTATCAATCGTCATGTTTAAATCCCAAAACTCTGGATGATGCTTGTGCGATTTAATATGATGAAATGTTGCTTCGTGCATTTGTTCTTTAATTTTAATTGGTATATTAAATTCTACATTTTCGCGTTTACATTTATAAAACCAAGATATGTATAGGTATGGTGTATATTCTGGCTCTAACCATTTTCCTTGATCGTGGTCATCGCGTTCTTTGTCTAATAATGATCGAGATATTCTAGAATCATTTAGTTTCGAGATTTTGTCAGACCACTTTCTAACACACCATAAGTGATATCCTGTTCTATACTTAAAATACTCTTTCATTCCTCATCAACCTCAATTTCTATTTCTAGAATATTATCCCACTGTGCTTTTTTCAAAAGTTCGGTGTCTGGATGTAGATTAGAACAAGTAATATAATCTTCTAGATGACGTATTCCATTGTGACCCAAATAAAACTTCTTTTTAACTTTCTTTTTCTCAATCACAGGTTCCCAATCTTTTGCTAGTAGATCTTCAGTGAGAAGAACTATGCCATTAGGAATATTGTGAACATTAATAGTCTCATCTTCTGGTAGCCATGACATCCTTCTAACCATGGGCGATTTTTTTAATGCTTCACCTAGTTCCATTATTTCCTCTCCTTTTATGCTATTTCGATACCATATAATACCAACTCAGAATCGATCTCATATAATATCATTTCAGAATTAAGTGAGCATTTTTACATCGTACTCAGGATGTTTAAGTAGGTGAGGCGCTAACTCACTCCAAGGTTCTTTCCCCTCTTTCGAAGTACACACAGTTACGTTGGTATAGCCGTACTTGGTCTTGCTGTTCTAAATGTTTCTCCAGTTTTGGCACCTTCGCGTATTTCTACGCGTGTTACCGTCCACAGCTTAAACATCGCTACTTAAAATCATCACATTTCTTCCTTTTAATATTCGTACTCTTTTGTTTAACCGTAACCGTAACCGTAACCGTAACCGTCACCGGAACCGTAACCGTAACCGTAACCGTAACCGTCACCGGAACCGTAACCGTCACCGGAACCGTAACCGTAACCGTAACCGTAACCGTCACCGGA
>ERZ869907.124-NODE-124-length-36528-cov-9.083596_pt1 | contig 36528 bp, 53 predicted proteins | sample MGYA00579309_ERZ869907 | MGnify/ENA primary metagenome ERZ869907 (study PRJEB32216, sample SAMN09231814) | wastewater metagenome | place: USA: Maryland | collected 2016-07-30 | study: EMG produced TPA metagenomics assembly of the PRJNA472060 data set (Reclaimed... | reverse complement strand
TAAGAAGTTTTACTCGCTCGGCCGACTAAAATCAGGAGAAATGAACAAAACAGAATTGGCGTATTCGCGTTTTCTCGAAGGAGAAAAAAAGGCCGGTCGCATTCTCTGGTTTCGTTTTGAAGGTATTAAATTTAAGCTTGGGGATAATTGCCATTACAACCCAGACTTTGCTGTTTTAACGAGCAATCTTCAACTTGAAATTCATGAGGTTAAAGGATTTTGGCAGGAAGACGCCCGCGTGAAGATAAAAGTCGCAGCCGAAATGTATCCGATTAAGTTTTTAGCCGTAAAGCTAAACCCTAAGAAATTAGGTGGTGGCTGGGAATATGAGGAGTTTTGAGATGACAGGTCCAAGTAGTATTTACAACCAACTCCTAGAAGCCCTTATGCATATGTATGGCGGGGATTATGTGAGTGATTTACTTGATAAGCCAGAAGTGAAGTTTGTAGCGATTGCGCTTAATCGAAAGCCAATAGACGTCAGTTCGGACGTTGTACGATTTAAAATAAAACTTAAGGAGAGAAGAAATGCTTAATGAGCTAGAGGATATTTTTACAGGATTCGGCTTAGGAATGTTTTTAGGAATGATCTGTGGATTACCGCTTGGTGTGGTGCTGTTAGTGTGGGGGATGATGTGAAGAAATTTAAAGTGCTATGGCATGAGCCCAGCAATTTTATGTGCATGGTTGATCCGGCCTCTGGTGGATTACCATTACTAACGATATGTGATGATCGCGTGAGAACGATTAATCCGTATTACGCTTATCCGCTTGAGATTTTACTTCAGTATTACGGATTTATAGAGATTGGTGAGTTATGAAAAAGATCTTCGAAGCGATTGAGTTTTATAACTGTGGATCAATTCGCGGCAAGGACGCTGTCCACTTGGCAAACTACTGTAATGAGAAAATAGAAAAGCTTATGGCGGATTGGCCTGTGGTGATCAGAGAAAAAAACTCAGTTCACGAAGATCATAAAGCGTGGCGCAAGGACGATAAAGGATATTTTTACGAGCACTTCGATATGAGAGCCCGTCTCGCGTTCATCGAACCGATCAAGCGAGAGTGTAAGCATGAGCCAAATCAAATATGGACTTGTAACAATCACCCATTACAGAAATTTATTTGCTCGAAGTGTAATATAGAGCTAGAGGCTGAGTGGAAAGTGAAGGGTGAGAAATGAACGCATTTATTCCAATACCAGTTCTTATTCCAAGAGCAGTCAACGCATGTGGAAGTGGTGATCACTTGGGTTTAATAAGTTTTTTAATAGGCGTATATTTTTTTGGGTTATTTTCTATCGGAATGATGAATTGTTGTTTGGGGGATAAGGTAGATTGGGGCGCTCCGTTCACTTATTTATGTTTCCCCTATGTGTTAGGTTACGGTTTTTCGTGGCTTATTTTTGCGAAATGGAGAAATAAATGACCGACCTTAAATCAAGAATCCAAAAGGCGAGTGAGTTTAATGAAGAAGCTTGTCGAGCGCATATAAAGGAAATGTCTACGAATGTTACCTTGAGTACGCTGTCTAAACCAAATTGGGCCGTCGATGGTGTGTATTGGGAAAATAAAAGACTACAATGGTTAGCAGAGGCGCTGGAGATTGCTGTGGAGGCGTTAGAGCACGCTGACAAATTTTTTATGGACAATGGCGACCACAGAGGGACCACTCCTCACATGAAAGTGGCTGTTCCACTAAATAAAATCGCTGCGCTCGTGCCAAAGGGGGATCATGCTAACGGCACTTGATTTATTTTCAGGTTATGGGGGGATTTCTTATGGACTTAGAGACTACATTAAACCAATCGCCTATTGCGAAATCGACAACTACGCCAGAGCAATATTGGCAAGCCGAATATCAGAGGGCGAGCTTCCTTTTGCTCCAATTCTCAGAGATGTTAGATCACTTCGAGGTAAGTCTGGCGTTGCCGATATTATCGTCGGAGGATTCCCATGTCAGGACATTAGCGTTGCGGGAAATGGAGTCGGCTTGGCGGGAGAGCGAAGCGGACTTTTCTTTGAGATTGTCAGGCTCACAAAGGAAATTACACCAACGCTTGTCTTTCTGGAAAACGTACCCGCAATTAGAACTCGCGGACTTCGACAAGTTGTCGGAGCATTTACCGAAATGGGGTATGATTGTCGGTGGACGTGTCTATCTGCCGCAAGCGTTGGAGCCCCTCACAAAAGGGAGCGTTGGTTCTTACTTGCCCACGCCAACGGCACAAAGCTACGGGACAAATCAAACGGAAAGCAAATGTGCAAAAGTTCGTCCGAGCTTAGACACGATGGCTCGCAAAAATCTTTGGCCTACTCCCACGGCGAGAGATTACAAGGATTCACCAAAACAGAAGCACCGTGGTCATCGAGACGATTCAAAACTACCAATGAGAGTTTACAAGGAAACCAGTGGTGGGCATCTGAACCCAACGTGGGTCGAGTGGTTAATGGGACTCCCTTTAGAGTGGACCGCATTAAGGCCATCGGCAATGGCGTGGTTCCTTTGCAAGTCAAAACGGCGTTTGAAAAGCTAATAGGATTACAACCCACCCCAAAAGGCGAACATGAGTGACAAATATACTGACGACTTAGGTAACGAAATTGTGTGCTCAAATTGTGATGTAACGGCAAGAGAGTTGTTTGAGCAAGTTTTAAAAGATGAACCAAATGAAATATGGTTTGCTGGCAACACATGGTATTGCTCGTCAGACTGTTATGATGAAGCAACAAGGAGTGAGGGATGACCGACATCAAAAAGCAACTGGACGAGGCGTTTGCGTTGGGCAGTTGCACAACTCCACATATCACCCCAAAGCCCACACTCGACGAGCGAAAGTATAGAGAGTTTTGGATATGTGAGCATGGCAACTGGTATGATGACAAAAATCTTGCCGATGAGGAACAGTCTGAAAAATCACTCACTCATGTTATCGAATACGCCGCCATAGCCGAGATGCAGGCTGAGATTGACAGGCTTAAAGATGTTCTTTCAACAATCAGAGCTCACGTAAACACTGCGGGAGCACAATATATAGACCTATCTTTGGAGGGGAAATGAAACCACTGAGCGCTAAAAAGAAAATACATAAAAAAATATCCCCATCTAAGAAGATAAACAAATTTGGCTCAGAAGCAAAAGAATATTTTACGCCTTTGATGCATCCTCGACAAAAGGAATTGTTAACTGATGCAAAAGAGGCAAGAAAGGCTTTAATTCTTCTGCGTAAAGAGGGGGCGTACATTTTCCCCAAACAACCAACGCTTGAGGATATGTCTGATAATGAAATTTTGAGATTAACAAGAGCCTTATTAAACGATTTATCTGAAATGAATGCCCTAAAAGGGAATACTGATACCTAATATGGGTATATACAAACCAGGGAAAAATAAATGGGAAACCAGCAAGACCTTTTAGAAATTATTAAAATTAAGCAAGAGCTTCATAAATTCTTTCTTAAAAATCGTAACTTCGATATCGCTAAAGACTTAAGTGATGCGATTCAGAAGCTTGAGAATGTGATTAATCGCATGAAGGTGACCAAAGAAACTAACTAGCGTTAGTGAAGTGTTTTTTATATTCCCGCTCTATTTCTTTTATAGCTCCGCGCCGCTTCACTTCGGCGGTCTCAATATCTATAGAGTCTAGCTTTTCTAGCATTTCAAGATGCTTAGTTGGAAGGTTAAGACTTGTTTGAAACAGTTCTTTTTGTTTTTTTCTCGGTGTGCTCTGCATTTAAATATTAAACTATTCTTGTAATATTCTTGTCAAAAATATTTTCACCATATTTCTGCAATATCCCAAAACCCGCGTCAGGCTTGAGTTTGTAACCAACAAACAAAAGGAATTCAAATGACAAGTGCTTACGACTTTAAAGGGTTGATCGATATTTTAAAATCTCAAGGCTTAGAAATCGCAGAGGAGAGTGCCAAGGTTGTGATTAAAGCAACATTCCAATGGCTTAAAGAGTCTGCCGAAATCTCTGAGAATAAATACGACGATTTAGCCGTAGTTCTATACCCGCAACTTGAGAAATACGCACTAGAGCAAGCTGAAAAAATCAACCCCATCGGCTAATGGAGTTTTTAACAGCGCTTTTGGCTTCAATTATTCGGCCAATCATTCAAGAAGAAATAGCAAAACTTAAAGACTGGGTTGCCACGCAAATGGGGATCAAGGTCGGAGTTGAAAAGATTGGGGTCGAAGCCAAGGGACTCATGGAGGAGTTAGATAATGCAAGCAGCCCGACAGAAATTAAGGCAATTTTACGCAAGCTCGATAAGTTTAGTGATCTTTCTAAGCTTATCCCAGGTGGGTTGCCAGTCTCTGCGCCAACCGCCGAAGGTCACAAAATGCCTGATTGATCAGAAGTCAGGCGGCCTTCAATGCATCAACTCGCAAGGTACAGAATTTTTTATTTCATTTGATAGTCGGGACTCAGACAAACACGTCTGCATTCCCGGAAAGCAATTTGTCGATGCGTCGGCATGGCTACAAGAACTTTTAATTTATTTAACAAAAGGTGCGAACTAATGGCGAATTTTAATAAAGCATTTGATGAAATCATAGGGACCGAGGGCGGTTACACGAATAACCCCAATGATAAAGGCGGCCCAACAAATTGGGGAATAACTCAAAAGACGCTAGCGAGCTTTCTTGGCCGTGCTGTTTCGGTTGAAGAAGTAAAGAGTCTTACAAAAGAATTCGCAAAAACAATTTATAAGCGAAACTATTGGGACACGCTTCACCTAGATTTAATGGAGAGTGATTTTTTAGCAGGTCTTCTTTTTGATCAAGGTGTGAATTTTGGTGTGGGGAAAGCGGCAAAAAGATTTCAATCTGCCATTAACGCTCTTGGCTCAAATCTCACGGTTGATGGGGACATCGGACCCGCTACACGCCTTAAATTAAATCAATACTCAGAACTACAAGTTGCAAATGAATTTATTAAGGCAAGCCAGGACGGTTATGCCGATATCGTTGCAAAAGATGCAAGCCAAAATGTTTTCATTCGCGGCTGGATTAATCGCTCGCAAGCCATGATGGATAAAATGATTACTTTTGCTCTAAGCAAAATGGGCGTGAGTTTTAAACCACCTGAAAATGTCGTCGTTGCAGAGATAGGTGAAGTTACAAAAAGACAAAAGGTCTATAACACCGCACTCAAAGAAATTGGACAAAAAGAAATCGCAGGACCAAAAAGCAATCCTCGGATTACAGAATATCACTCTGCTACAACTCTTGCTGCGAAATCTGACGAAAAATCTGACGAAGTCGCGTGGTGTTCGGCTTTTGTGAATTGGTGCATGAAACAAAACGGAATTAAGGGCACGGCCAAGGCAAATGCTAGAAGCTTTATGGATTGGGGGAAAGATACTGCATCACCACTTCCGGGTGACGTTGTTGTTTTTTGGAGAGGTTCAAAAACTGGCTGGCAAGGGCATGTTGCTTTCTATGTTGATCAAACTGCAACGCACGTAAAAGTTTTGGGTGGAAATCAAGGCAATCAGGTCAGTATGGCGAACTATCCCAAGAGTCAACTTCTCGGATTTAGAACATACGCATAATGGGTTTTTCTGAAAAATCGCATGGAGGCGACGTTATTAGAAAAAAAAGAATACCTCGGGAATTGTTAGGGGCATTTAAGGAAGGGCATCGCTTTACGGCACGCGATTTTGTTGACGATGAGTTTGCAAGAAAACTTCTTAATTTAGCTCTGCGCGGGAATAAAGACGCTCAAGCTGTTTTGAAATATATCGCTCAATTCAACAACGAATACTACAAGGCTGTGTTTACAAAAACGAGAAGCGATTTCTTTCGAGGAAAAAAATTAAGGCGAGAAATGTACGATAACGACAATGCGCGAAGACGCGACGTTTTATCGATTGGATATATAGAGCTTTCGGAAATTATTGCGCTAGAGAGTCCAGAGGATGCGCTTATTGAAATGATCGATCTGAAAAGAGAAATGCAAAAACTAAAAAAACAATAAATTACTACTTATTTAATAGAACCACCAAACCATTAGCTATCCCACACGGACGCTAATAAAAGGAGCATTCAAGCTATGTCGGCATCAAAATATATAAAATCACCACGTAAAAAAAACGTGTCTTCCCAACCGCAAAAAACAGGCCCCGAAATTCCAAAGGATCTAGCCGACCAGTGGGCTGCGGTTGAGGCCTGCGCAACGGCTTTTAATGTCATTCAAAATGGCATGTTCGCACCGAATTACTTAACCGTAGTCACAGCATCTTTAGGATTTTTAGGAAAACTTCACGAGTCTTCGCTCGCGGCTGTGCGTTTGCATCCGAAGTGTGAGCTTATTCCAGAAATTAAAACAATGATTGAAAACGAGAAGAAACAAAAGGATGCGCAAGATGGCCAAGAAATCCAAGCCCAGTAAATCTGATTCAATAATTCAGCCCATCATTAGATCAAACGGGGAATTGCATATTTTTGAAACCATGGATGAGCTTCCAGAGCTTGTCTCTGTTGGATATTGCAAGGCAGGAGATGGGAGAAACTCTTGGGTGAGTTACACGATGACCACAAAAGGGAATAAGGTTTTAAAGATCGAATGTGATGAGCCGAACCTAAAAGAGATTGCAGAGGAGAGTGCGAAAATCGCTTTTGTCAGTAATTTTATTGATTCAGAGGTTTTATGAAGATTCAAAAAATTCACTTCATTTTAATTTTCGCACTTGGTTTTTTTGTGTTGTTTGCTTTTGAACAATCCTGGCCCACAGCACTCTGTCTTCTGACTTGTGCGGGTGTTTATATCTCTATGTCAGATCGAGAGGTACGAGAGGAGTCTTTAAATTATCAAATCTTAAAGCAGCAACTCGCGCACCTTGATGAGAAATTAAAGTCTCAAGAGAATCGCTATGCTGAGATTATTAGAGTCAGCGAGGACACAAAAGCTATGCTTTCAAAGGCAAGTCTTGCGGTAGCTCTAAGGCGGCAATAATGAAAGACAGAAAACCTGCACAGAGGTCAACCGACGCTGTATTTCAAGAGCGCGTGACAGAGGTGCAGAAGTTTTTACTTAACGGCTACACCCGTGGTTACATTGTCGAATACGCAGAGCGAGTTTGGAATATCGAAAACCGGCAAGCTGATTCATATATAGCAAAAGCCACGGAAACCATTAATGAGATTAATCTTGTCCAAAGGGATGAGAATCTAGCGAACATCACTACAAATCTTTGGGAGCTATTCCGAAATGCAAAAAATAATAACGAAGTTGATCTAGCCCGCAAGATCATAATGGATATTGCAAAACTTCGCGGTCTTGATGAACAAACTCTAAATCATTTCGTGTCTGAGCGCCCGCTAAAAGACATTCCTTTAGAAGATATAAAAGCGGCACTTAAGGCAAGAGCTAAAAATGGTGGACATTGAAATCTCCGATGAGGTTTTAGCCGAGGAGTGTTGGTTTCGTGGCGACCTTGAATATAAGCTCCACTCCGCACAAGAAGTCTTAGAGAAAACTTATCGCAATCAAAAAGGAAACTTGTTTGTAGCGAATTGCTCACGGCAATGGGGAAAATCTTTCTGGGCTGTTAAAACAGCAATCGAGTTTTGTTTAAATAACCCAAAAGCACAGGTGAGATACGGCGCAGCCTTTCACACTGACCTTGAGGAATTTATTATCCCGGCTTTTGATAAAATCTTAGATGACTGCCCCGAGGATATAAAGCCAAAATTTAATACTCAAAAATCTGCCTACACTTTTAAAAACGGAGCGAGAATAAAACTTGTGGGTGTTGATTTAAAGCCTGATGGGTTAAGGGGAAACACTTTAGATTTAATTATAGGTGATGAGGTTGGATTTTGGTCTAACCTTGATTACATTTATAAGTCTGTAATTATTCCCTCAACTCTGCACAGACCGAATTGTAAAATCATTTTAGTTTCAACCCCCCCGCGCACACCGGCGCATGAGTTTGTTGATTATTGCCAAAAAGCCGAGGCCGAGGGTGGTTACGTAAAGCTTGATATTTACACAAATCCTCTCATCACGGAAGCCGACATTGACCGTATGGCAAAAGAGCTTGGGGGGAAAGACTCAACTTCATTTCGGAGAGAGTGTCTGTGTGAGTTTGTCACAGATAGTGACCTTGCCATTATTCCAGAGTGGAAAGATGAATGGATTCAAGAAATCGAGCGCGATGAATTTTTCCCCTATTATGACAAATACGTTTCCATGGATATGGGAGTTAAAGATTTAACAGCTATGACTTACAGCTATTACGATTTCAAGCGGGCTGCGATTGTCATTGAAGATGAGGATGAGATGAATGGCCCCTCAATGAACACTGAAATCCTTGTGGGCGCGATTAAGAAAAAAGAAAAAGATCTGTGGGGAAATTTCCCGTCAATTGTTCAAGGCCGAGGAGTGCCTTATCGAAGAATAGCCGATAACAACTGGCCAATTCTCATTCAAGACATGTCAACACTTCACTCTTTAACATTCATTCAAACCACAAAAGACAATCTTGAGGCCATGATTAATGAACTAAGGCTTTGGGTTCAGGCGGGACGGGTGATTGTTCACCCTCGGTGCAAGAAGACTATTGGGTGTCTTAAATATGGCGTATGGGATGAGAAGAAAAAGCAATTTGCTCGAAGCACAGTATATGGTCACTTTGATCACTTGGCGGCCCTTGTTTATCTTGTGCGAAACGTCGTTACAGGTACAAACCCCATCCCGCCCACGCATGGTTATGAAAATCATAGAGCATGGCTTGGTAATATTAAAAACAAAGGGAAAATCACTAAAAATGCTCAAACAATTGCTGACAGTTTAGGAATAAAAAAACGCCCCGGATTTACTACTTCATTTAAGAAGTAGGGGGCAGGTTTGAGTACAAATTCGTTTAAGTTGTGCCGAAGGGGTTTGCACGACTTCAATAGGGCACAACATTTACAGTGCCCAGATTGCAAAAATGCAAGAAGACGCTCACCAGAGGGTAGGGCCAAAAGCACAGAGTCTGCCAGACTGTGGCTGGCAAAAAATATGGATCACGTCCGAAAATATAGGAACATCTACAAAACTTACCACCGCTGCGTAAAAAAACAACGAACACCTAGATGGGCCGACTTAAAAAAAATCGTAGAGATATATGTCGCTTGCCCGCCGGGGCATGAGGTTGATCATAAAATTCCACTGCAATCAAAAATCGCCTGCGGCCTACATGTCCCAGAAAATCTCCAGTACCTCCCGTTAACAAAAAACAGATCGAAAGGTAATCGCTATTATGAGTAATTCATTTCGTCCATACTGGGCCAGTGTTGGCAGTGCTGACATTGCAGATAATATTTTAGAAAAAGTTAAGGACTACTACGAGTATCTTAGTCTTTCTGGTCGCCTTGATCTTTGGCGCAGAAGTTGGGGTTATTACTATAGACCTCGCATCAACGGTGGAATGATAAACCCCGCTGGACAGCAGGGTGAGCTCACATCTGTAAACATTAATCATTACCGCAATCTGCTTTTGCATCTTGAGACGATGACTGTACAGCAACGGGCTAACTTTGAGCCACGCGCTACAAACTCAGACGTTAAATCTCAGTCACAAGTAATTCTCGCGGCAGGGCTACTTGATTACTACATGCGCGAAAAGAAATTAGAGCGAAATATCAAGTCAGCCGTTAAGGACTGTTTGATTTTTAGTGAAGGGTTTGTGCGTGCGGAATGGGATGCCACAAGTGGAGATGTCTACGGGCAAACCGCAACTGGCTCACCTGCTTATCAAGGCGACATTCGCTATACAAACTACAACCCACTCAATGTAATTCGAGATTATTTTAAACAAGCCGCCTCTCAAGAAGATTGGTCAATTTTAAGAGATTTTCAAAACAAGTACACCTTGGCTGCGAAATTCCCAGAGCTTAATGATCAAATCTTAAATGATTGTGACGATTACCTAGAGCTTGCCCGCACAACGACGTTTAATATTTTTAACCTTGAGGACACTGACAATATTGCTGTCTACACGCTTTTACATAAACCAACTCCCGCAATGCCGAACGGGAGATACACGCAGATTTTAGATAATGGCACGATTTTAATGGACGGCCCGCTCCCATATGACGAGACGCACGTTTATCGAATCGCTCCCGACGAGGAAACAGGCACAATCTTTGGTTATAGCGTGGGGTTCGATTTACTGCCGGTTCAAGAGTGTATTGATATTTTATATTCTACAGTTATCACGAACCAAGCGACCTTTGGTGTGCAGAACATTCTTACACCTAAAGGCCATGATCTTTCCACGTCTCAAATATCAGGCGCATTAAATTTAATGGAATATGACCCGGCTCTTGGGAAACCAGAGGCGCTTAATCTCACGTCAACACCTCCTGAAATATTTAATTTCATAAACCAACTTGAGTCGCTAGCTGAAACTTTGTCAGGTGTAAACTCTGTGGCGCGTGGAAACCCAGAGGCCTCACTAAAATCTGGAGCCGCTTTGGCTCTTGTACAATCCATGGCCATTCAATTCTCAATGAATTTGCAGCAGTCCTATGCGCAGTTAGTTGAGGATTTAGGGACAGGCACGATTAATATTTTAAAAACCTACGCCTCTGTCCCAAGAGTTGCAGCGATTGCCGGGAAATCTAACCGACCACTCATGCGTGAGTTTTCGGGACAAGATCTTTCTGGAATTAGCCGTGTGACAGTGGACATGGGGAACCCTCTCACTCGCACCACTGCGGGTAAGGAAAACCTTGCAAATAACTACCTTGAAAAAGGAATGATCGATAATCCCGATCAATACATTCAGGTGATTAATACTGGTCGCCTTGAACCAGTGATTGAAGGGAAACAGGCCGAATTATTATTAATAAAAAGTGAAAATGAAATGCTAGCTGATGGCCAGCCTCAACGCGCTCTTATTACAGATCAGCACGCTCAACATATTTTAGAGCACAAAACCGTACTCGCTTCACCCGAAGTGCGTATGGACCCGAATAGTCCAATCATTCAAGCCACACTCACTCATATTCAAGAGCATATTAATTTCTTAAAAACAGCAGATCCGGCACTTTTAGCTCTTATTCATCAAACTAGTATGGCTCCGCCTCCAATGCCTCCGCAAAACGGCGGGACGAGTGAGATGTTAGATGGCGCTCCGCCTGTAGTGAAACAAGCCCAGGGAGTTGAGGGGCCAAACATGCCCGCACCTCCGCAAGGGACTGACCCGCAATCAGCTGATGTCATTCAAAACCAAGGTGCCTGATGCAGGTTCGTTATTATAGGAAAGACGACTTCCCTTTAATAAAGGCTTGGGGGGAGAGTTTTGGAGCAAATTATACCGAGGAGCAATTCCCTCCGAATGGTTTCATCGTCGAAGATGTTGCCGCTGTTTTCATTTACTACACACAGAGCACGGTTTGCTTTTTAGAAAATCTTATCAGCAATAAAAATTCAGAAAAAGAAAAGCGCGAAAAGGCCATCGATCTTTTAGTGAATGAGGCATTTTTCGAGGCTCAGAACGCAGGATTTAAGGTCATCTATTCGACCACAAATATCCCGCAAGTCATCACCCGAGCGATTAAACACGGGGCCACGGTTCAAGCCGGTCAGGCCCTCCTAACAAAAACACTAAACCCATCAAATGACGGTTAAGGAGATAAGATGTCAGAAGCAGTTACAGGCACGCCACAAACGGCCACGCCGACAAGCGAACAACAAACACAAACGAACACACAGGCCAATGAGCCTCAAGGCAGTGGAGCGACGCCAAAAGCGCAAGGCTCGACAAGCGAAATGGTCGCAGAAGCTGCAAAAGAAGCGGTTAGAAAACACAAGCTCAAGGTTGATGGCCAAGAGATTGAAGTTGACGAAGATGAGCTAAAGCGCGGGTACTCCCATCAAAAAGCTGCGAACAAAATCTTGCAGGAAGGCAAACAGGCAAAAAAACAAGCCGAGCAATTCCTAAACATGCTTAAAGATAAAGGTCAGGTTTTAACAGCACTTAAAAAATTAGGTTACGACGATAAGGCACTGCGCGAACTATCCGAGGAATATCTCACTGAGACCTTAAAATATGAAATGCTCGATGAAAGAGAAAGAAAACTCATAGAGACCGAGAAAAAGCTAAGAGCTTACGAGGAAATGGAGGCCCGGCAGAAAAAAGAAGCCGAGGAAACGCGCTTAAATGAGATGAAAAAGAAATTTTCAGAGGAATACTCACAGAAATTCGTGGAGGCTCTGAAAGAATCCCGATTGCCTGCGAATAAGACCATGGTCTCAGAGATGGCAAAATATATTCACCGAGCATCAAAGATTGGTTTTGAGATGACCCCACAAGAAGCTGCAAAACTTGTGAGAGAAGATGTTGAAAACGCTCATCGTAATCTTTACGGAGACGTTGACGCCGAGACGCTAGCTAAACTCCTCGGTGAACAAGGTTTACAAAAGCTAAGAAGTTATGACGTTTCAAGGCTTAAGGACCCGAACGCTCAACTTAAAACCCCACAAGAACAAGCCGAGCCGCAAGTCAGAAAGCGCGACCATTCAAAGCGCATGACTCCACAAGAATGGCGCATGTTCAACCGGGGAAAATAATTTTTTTAAAATTTTACTACTTCAATTGTGAATGGATAGGACGCTTTTGCTATCCCGTCCACCCACAAGACGAAACATTAAGGCGCTTCGGCCACCTTAAGGGAATAAGTCACGTTTAATTAAAAACTTTCTACAACTTATTTTTTAACTTTAAGGAGTCTTAAATGGCTATTGATACAGGTTCACTAAATTCACTTTATAAAGTCGCTTACGCTAAAGGCGTTGAGGACGTTCTACCTTGGCAAAAGAAAATCGCTGACATGATCGAGTTCGTACCGTCTGAATTGCAGAACGGTAAACAATACGAACAGCCAGTTGTTTTGGCAGCAGAACAAGGTTTCACTTATTCATTAGATACACAAAACGCATATGATCTTAACGATTCAATCGGAATGGCGATGCAATCTGCTATCGTACCGGGCGCTGACATCGTTTTGGATTCTACTGTTGGATACAACCAAGCGGCTCGCGCTTCTCACTCTGCAACTTCTTTCAAATCAGTAATGAGCACTAAGTTTGAAAACATGCTTAAGAGCTCAAGCCATCGTTTAGAAATCGCTTATCTTTATGGTAATGATCATATTGCTCAAGCGGCAACTCAAGCGGTTGTAATCGCAAGCTCCATGCTTCCTATCGTTATTGATACGGCTGAATGGGCAACTGGTATCTGGACTGGTATGGAAAACGCTAACGTGGTTTTCGTAAAAGCTTCTGATAACACAGCGGTTGATTCACTTCGCTCTTTCAAAGTTGCTAAAGTTGATGTTGATGCTCGCACAGTTTACTTCGCAGCAGGTACAGCAGGCACGCCCGGCACACTTACAACTCTTGAAACTGCAATTGAAGCTTACGCAGTTAACATTCACTTTTATGGCTCTTGCTCTGGAAGCGCAGGCACTTTTGCATATGCTGAAATGGCAGGACTTAAGAAGATTTTAACTAACACAGGCACACTCTTTGGCATCGATGCAGCGACATATGATCTATGGAGAGGAAACAGCGTAACAACTTCTGGTCAATTAACTATGGCTAAAGTGTTGAGCATGGTTTCTAAAGCTGTGGCTCGCGGTCTTGACGAGGATGTTGTTCTTTTGGTTAACCCATCAACCTGGGCTGATCTTGCTTCAAACCTCGCAGCCCTTCGCAGATTTGATGGCTCTTATTCTAAAGGTAAGAATGCAAATGGTTCAAAAGAGATCGAGTACTACTCTCAAAATGGTATGATTAAGATTGTATCTTATAACATCGTAAAAGAGGGTGATTGCTTTATTTTCCCAACGTCTAAGACATTGAGAATCGGAGCGCGTGACCTATCTCTTAACGATCCAACTCGCCCTAGTGATGAAATCTTTTTCACAATTCCTGGTAAAGCGGGTGTTGGTTTAAGAGCATACACTAACCAAGCGATTTTCTTGGAAGCTCCTGCGCAAGCGGTTTATGCCTCTGGGATTGTTAACTCTAACGCCGCTTAATTAATTAAACTCCGTTACGTTTAGGGCCGGGAAACCGGCTCTTTTTAACATTTAAAACAAAGGAAATTTTAATGTCATCACTTCAAAGAATTGTGATCACTTCTCAAGGTACAACGGCTGACTTTAAAAGCCTTTGTAATTTAGCCCCTGGCCAACTCGCCGCCATGAATAACTTTATTGATTATTTAGGTGGTGTAGCCGGTGGATCAATCTTGGGAGCAAGTCTTGCGTTTAATGTCGGTACAGCTAAAGCCTCTGGCACTGTTACTTTTACTTCAACAGGCCCCACTGATGGACAAACTTGCACACTTTTCGGTGTCACGTTTACAGCAGTAACTTCGGGTGCAACTGGAAATCAATTTAATATTTCATCAACACCCGCAACTGTAGCTGCAAACCTTGTTACAGCAATCAACGCAGCATCAAGCCTTTCTGGGATTGTTACGGCGTCTTCAGCTTTAGGTGTTGTGACTATTAGTGCGGTAGTGCCTGGGAAAATTGGCAATGGATTAGTAATGGCGAATGTGAATTTGTCGAACACCACTTTTGCAACTTTGTCCGGCGGTTTAGACGGCACGGCTTACACCATTGACTTAGATTAATTTTTTTATCTTAAGGGGGAGTTATTTCTATTTCTCTAGTAATAAATGGAGTGACTTACGACTACCCCCAAGTAGGGGACACAAGTTGGGGTCCTGATGCAACGGACTGGGCACAGGCCGTTACAAATGGAATGCTTCAAAAGGCCGGTGGACTGTTTCAACTTCTCGCGGAAGTGGATTACGGCACTGGATTTGGCTTAAAATCTCTTTACTACAAATCAAGATCTTCAAACATAGCAGATGCGGGCCAAATTCGTTTTGCTCGCGCAGATGTTATTAATTGGCGAAATGAGGCCAATAGCTCAAATCTCCCGCTCGGGGTTTCGAGTTTAAATGTTCTGCAATTTAATGGCGCAGATCTTCAAACAACAGCACTCGCAGACTCAAGAATTTTTGTTGGCTCATCCGGCGGAGTTGCAACGGCTGTTGCAATGTCAGGCGATGCCACGATTGCAAACACGGGCGCCTTAATAATATCAAATAATGCTGTCACGAACGCAAAACTTGCGCAAATGGCGGCGACGTCGATCAAAGGAAATGTTGGTGGATCCCCAGCTAACGCTTCCGATCTGACACCTACACAAGTCACAGGGATGTTGAATAATTTTGTGGGTGATGCGGGCTCCGGTGGGACAAAGGGACTTGTCCCGGCCCCATCTTCAGGGGACGGCGCAAGTAAATTCTTAAAAGCCAATGGCACGTGGTCGATCCCCGCAGGTGGTGGAGATGTTGCGGGCCCTGCGAGCTCAACAGACAATGGTTTTGTAAGATTTGATGGCACGACCGGGAAAATCATTAAAAACTCTGCTGCGACAATCTCAAACTCTGACGTCAACGCAAGTGCAGCGATTGCCTACAGCAAGTTGAACCTAGCAACTTCAATCGTAAACGCAGATATTTCGGCAAGCGCTGCCATTGCATACTCTAAATTAAACTTAGCAACTTCAATTTTAAATAGTGATATTTCGGCAAGTGCCGCCATAGCTTTTAGCAAACTCGCCGCCCTTACGAGTGGGAATATTCTTGTAGGGAATGGTTCAAATGTTGCCTCAAGTGTTGCAATGAGTGGAGATGTTACCATTGCCAACACGGGCGCAACGACCATTGCAAACAACGCTATTACTACGGCGAAGATTGCAGACGGCAACGTGACAAATGCAAAACTCGCAGCCCTTGGTCAGCAAATTTCAAGCTCTTGCTCAAACTTTACAACCTCAAGCACGCTCTATGTTGATGTCACAAATCTCACTGTAACAATAACAGTGACGGGTCGCCCGGTTTGGGTAGGAGTAATTCCAGACGGCGGGTCGAATACGAGTGCCTTTGGAGTGCAGCGGGCAGCAAACACGGCTCGCGCTGACTTTAGAATCATGAGAGGTGTAACTCAAATTCTAACAGGCGTTGTGTACTCATCAGCAATCGGAGCAACAACAATCGAGACTTATGATAATCCTTGCTGGAATACTATCGACCTCCCCTCAGCAGGCACTTACACGTACAAGGTTCAAATTGTACAAGGCGGCGGTGGAGCCACAGCATACGCAAGTTACTTAAAACTAGCGGCATTTGAGTTATAAAAATAGGAGTTTAAGAATGTCTAACACTTATATTAATATTCCACCGGCTAGCGGAGGCTCAACGCCCACGACGATTTCTAGTTTTTGGAGTCAGTACCCCTCAATCCCGGGGAATTATTTTATAAAAGAATACGATGTTTTCCCAAATGTTTTAGCAAATGCGACTGCGGGAGATTTATTAACTTACGTGAGCGGCACAAGTGCGGCTTATCAATTGTCAGACAAAAGCGCTCCACTTGCCGGGATTGATTCTACTGAAAAAGCAATCGGAGTTGTTTATTTAAACTCTGGCTCAACCTCTGCGGGACTTGTGTACTGCGGTTTCGGTTCAAATAACGTGGCCTCTCTTTCATTCGGTCAACAGCAGGTGAATTGGGGAGTGAGGCACAATGTTTCTCATCTTTCAGATGGGACAGACACCTTTACGGTTTACAACGGCTTCATGGATACAGTTTTGGGAGCCCCAACAAACGGTTTATTTTTTCGCTACACTCACGGCACAAATTCAGGGAAATGGCAATTTTGCTCCGCTGCGGGATCTGGAATTGTTGCAGCAGATACGGGCGTTGCTCCTGCTGCTGGGGTTTATCAGGTTTTCGAAATCGTAGTGAATACTGCCGGGACGTCAGCAACATTTTATATCGACGGTGTACTTGTCGGCACAATTTCGACTGGCATTCCAACTGCGGGAGTATTCCCTGGGATAACTATGCTGAAATCAGCAGGCACAAACGCTAGAGGTCCTTATATCGATGCACTTTATATGGCCACAGAAAGATTAGCTACAAGATAGGTTTTTGAAACCGGGAGAGACAATGCAAATTAAAACGGACTTAGTAATATTTAACGACAAAGTTTTTAGCGCCAACACAAGCTTTCAATCAGAAGCGTTTTATGTCGGTGATTACACTCTTGCGGCAATCAGTCTTCAATTTGAAGCGTCGGCAACGACAATCAACGGAGCTTTTACATTAGAGGCAAGCTGCGACCCTATCGGCACGACTCCCGTAAATTGGGAAACGATTGCAGATTCTACGGCAACGGTGTCAGGGGATGCAGACGGTTCGGTTTTTTATAATATCTCGGCCATCGCATTTAATTATATTCGAGTGGTCTTCACCTATGACACAGCTTCAGACGAAATCACAATGAACGGGAAGCTTGTAGCAAAAGGACAGAATTAAGTAATGGCCTTTATAAACGTCCCCAACATTTCACAAGTGACAGTGTCGTCAAGCGGGACGGGTCCAGCTTATCTTCTTGATATTCTCGGAGCAGCTTCGGCGTCTTTTTCATTTCGACAATTAAGCGCGTCTTATTTAGGGCCAAGTCTTCGAGTGCGCAGAAGCAGTGACGATGCTGAGACAGACATTGAATTTGTAAACGGGGACTTTGATACCGCGACATACGAGGCTTTTGTTGGTGGTGGTAATGGCTTTTGCACAAAATTCTATGATCAATCTGCTAGTTATGACCTTGTGCAAGCGACATCTGCGAATCAACCGCAAATAGTTCAAGAAGACGGGCGTTATGTTTTAAAATTTACGGGCGGGAAATTCTTAAGAGTTGCAAGCTTCTTAGGGACTACGGCGTCCACAACAACGTCTGTAATCTGGAAATGCCCGACGGCTTATCCCACAGGATTAAACTCGGCTCAGTCTGCGATAGATTTCTCGGCCACAGAATTATTAAATCCATGGTGGACAGGTGTACAAGGCATGACCTATTTGAGCACGGGCCTTGGGATTACGAAATATCCAATCGTTGCCTATGAAGATGGGCAGTGGAGATTAAATTCATTTATTTTTTCAGGTGGAAACTATTCAGGCACACAATTTGGGATTAATGCCACGATTTCTGCCGCAACTACAGCACCGGGATACTCTAGACTGACTTTGGGGAAAAACGATTTTTCAGCGGGAAACTTTTTTGCCACAGAACTTGTTATATGGCCAAACAACTCAATCGATAAGCAAACCCTGTCTGACCAGATGAAAACACGCTACCCGAGCTTGTATCCTGCCCCAAGGAATTTGTTCATTGTTGGCGGGGACAGCATTTCAACGACTCTTTATTGTGGGTTAGGTGCAAGCTGGTCAGCGGTCGCATTCCCTCAAACAACTGTTGCAGACTGGTTTAATGTTGTTCAAGGCGGTTGGACACTCCAAAACTTAATCGATAATCAAGAAAAGCTGATCTGGCACAACAACAATATCGATCACACAACTTCTTATTGCATTATTTTTGCTGGCACAAATGACATCTCAGTTGACGGGCTGACGGGAGCTCAAGCTTTTGCAAGACTTCAAACCCTAACCTCGAATTTAAAGGCCGGTGGTGTTGATAATGTTATTGTCATCACTCCGCTTCCCAGGGGTGAGTCTACTTCGCCCGGCTCTATATCTTTTGAAATTGCAAGACAGGCGTTTAGCAATCTCTGTGTTGCAGCCGAGGGTAGTGATTTCTTGGCCGTCGTTGACACTAGAAATTTAGTGATCGGTGTGAACGGCGAACAGGATTCAACTACTTATTATGTGAATGACTACGTTCATATGAATGCAGCAGGTGAAGACGTTTTAGGTGATGCAGTTGCAACAGTTCTAAACGGTATTTTATAGGAGAAAACATGCACGAAAAATTAAAAGTAATTCAAGAGCTCATGCAAGAGCTACAAGATGAGATGCAATACGGGAAAGACGACTTCGAGTCTCGTCTTGGGAGAGAAAAAAAGCCCGAGGTTGAGGTTTTAAAGGTTGAGGGCTCTATGGGTGAAGATCCAATGCTTGAGAAAAAAGAAGAAAAGCTCGGCATGGACTTAGATGGGGATAGTGAAATGGGTGAAGACCCAGAGCACGCCGAAATGGTTATGGGTGAAGACGAAGAAAGCCCTGAAGAAAAACTTAAAAACCGATTGATGAAAATTAGAGGTTAAACTTGAAACCTCAATACAATACCTCTGAATTAATCAAGGCCATCAAGCGAGCCTGTTCGGTCCCCACAAGTCAATTGACCTACACTGATGTTGATTTTGTGGACATAGCAAATGACAGACTTCAATCAATGGTCGTGCCGCTCATGATGTCAGCGCGTGAGGAATACTTTGTTAAATACAAGGATGTTGCCTCTCCCGCAGACGGTGTCATCCCATTTCCTACGGACGCAGTCGGAGCGAAACTCAGAAGTGTTTGCTTTGTTCAACAGACAAGCCCCTTGGTTTTAGTGAATTTGCCACGTCTTGATTTAGATGTTGTGGCCGGTGTTGGTTTTTTCAATTACGCAACTCTTGCCGGGTTTTATATCCAAGGCAATGACATCATTTTATATCCTAACACGTCTGTACCAGTTAACTCGGCCATGCGTCTTTATTATTATAAGCGAAGCCTGGCTCTTGCTGCCCCTGAAAATTATGGTCAGATCACAGCCATCGATACGAACACGAACACTGTACAATTAAACTATCTCCCTGTGAGTTGGGAAGTTGGCACTATATTAAATGCCGTGGCGAGTGAGCCAAACTTCTTGGTCACAAATGAAAGCACAGAAATAACCTCCATTAGTTCACCCTCTGTTGTTTTAACTTCTGTTGAGGGCTTATCAGTGGGTGATTACTTGTCTCTTGAGGGTTATTCGGCAATTCCTCAAATCCCGGTTGAGGCAATGAAATATCTTTCTCAGATCACAGCGGTAGCGTGCCTTGAGGGGCTTGGTGACAGACCTGGCATGGAGGCTGCGCAAGCCATTGCAGAACAATACAAAACAAATCTTTTAATCATGGTCTCTCAAAGAGTTGATGGGTCAGTTAAGAAAATAATGAATCCCGACGGTGGACTGCGATTGTGGACAGGCTGGGGTCGTAGGGGTCGCGGGTGGAGCTGGTAGATGGGCGACCAACAAAAGTTAGATTTACAGCTTTTAGGTTTATACACCTCTCCGAATAATCTCTCGGGCGTACCGGCGGGATCAATGAGTGTCGCCGATAATGTCGTTATCAATAATAAAAACATAATCGATTCTCGCCGAGGACAAACTCAGTATGGGAGCCCACTGACTGTAGGTTCTGGGCAAGTGAATAAAATATTTAACTACGCATCTTCACTTATCTCAAATTACGACAATAAGCTGGCCTATGATTCTGGTAGTGGAGTGTGGGTTGATTATTCCGGCACTTATTTGAGCCCAGATAGTAATTATAAAATGAGAAGTCTTGAGGCTCTTAAGAATTTTTATTTTACAACGCAGACAGGGATTTATAAGATCGATTCACTCACATCAACCCCAAGACGCGCAGGTGTTGCTCGGGGGTTAGGTGGTTCGGGTACTCTTTCCGGTGTTACGGGTTTTTTACTTGATGACAGTGCCGTGGCCTATAGGATTGTGTGGGGCTATCGTGATTTTAATAACAATCTTATTTTAGGAGCCCCAAGCCAACGCCTTGTCGTCATCAATGAATCGGGCGGCACAAGAGATGTATCGCTCACGTTCACCATTCCTAGCTCAATCACAACAGAATACTTTTATCAGATTTATAGAAGCTTAGGGTCTGCTACCGCCGCCGTTGAACCCACTGATGAATTGCAGTTAGTCGCTGAGGGCAATCCTACCTCGGGCGAAATTGCAGCAAAACAATTCACAATCATTGATCAAACGCCATATACACTTATGGGAGCGACTCTTTACACTTCCCCCTCGCAAGAAGGAATTGCAAATGCGAATTATGAGCCTCCTTTTGCAAGAGACATGGATATTTTTAAGGGCTCAGCTTTTTATGCCAACATTAAGCAAAAACAAAGACTAACACTTTCATTAATTTCTGTGGACCTTCCTTCGCTTGGTTATTACGCCGACGCGACAGTGGACCACGCCGATCTTTCACCTGTTTTAACAAATATTGCAGACACAACTAACTTAAGAGTCGGGATGCGAGTTGTGGGGAGTGGTGCGCCCGCAGATACTAGAATTTTGTCGATCGATTCACCCACGCAAATCACTATGGATAAAACAGCCGTAGGCACAGGGACCGGCGCATATGAATTTCAAGATAGATTCACAATTGGCGGGATTGATTTCTGGGCAAGTGCCACGCAAGACTTATCGGTGAACACGTTTATTGTTGATGTCTCGGGCACTCCCGGACAAAACATCAATCAAACTGCTTTAAATCTTCTCGATACGGTTAACCGCTGCACAACGAATACAACAATTTACGGTTATTACCTCTCTGGACCCGAGGACCTTCCAGGGCAAATGCTTTTTGAGGAAAGACTAATCGGGGGGAATGAGTTTTTTGCCACAAGTACGGCGGGAAGCTCCTTTAGCCCCACTCTCCCAGACCAACAATATATCACGGCTAACTCTGCTGCGAATCCCACGGTAGTCACAACGCTTGTACCTCATGGTCTTACAACAGGCGACATTATTCAATTTTATAACTCTAATTCCACACCCTCTATTGACGGTGAGTGGACAGTTACGGTTTTAAGCGCAAGTACATTTTCAATACCTCAAAACGTGACTGTGGCGGGGACGAATGGTTACTTTGTTTTAAATACAAATTTTGTTGTGAGCGATAATGATGAGAGACAAAACAGAGTTGCGATTTCAAAACCAAGTCTTGTCGAGGCTGTACCGCTTTACACGTACTTTGATATTGGTTCGGCCAATTTCCCGATTCAAAGAGTTGTGGCGCTAAGAGACGGGATATTTTTTTTTAAAACAGACGGTATTTATAGACTATCAGGGGAAACATTTTCTAACTTCACTGTTTCACTTATTGATAACACCGTTACGCTTAAGGCTCCCGAAAGTGCCGTGCCTTTTAACAACCAAGTTTTTTGCTTCACCACGCAAGGAGTGTGTGCTGTTACAGATAGCGGTGTGCAAATCATGTCGGTGCCCATTGAAAACACTCTTTTAGAGTTATCGAGCGAGCAATATACAAATTTTGCTTCGGCAAGCTTTGGCGTGGCCTATGAATCGGCAAGACAATACTTGTTTTTCACGGTTACAGAAATGACAGACACTTTTGCGACGCAAGCTTTTGTTTATAACTCTCTCACAAGTACATGGACCAGATGGGTGATGAATCGTACCTGCGGAGTTGTTAACACCACTGTGAATAAGCTCTTTATGGCTGAAGGTGACTCGGGGCAGATTCTTATTGAGCGTAAATCCTATACAAACGACGACTTTGCAGATGAGCAATATTCTGTAGTGATCACGGCAGTAACCTCAAAAACAGAAGTGACTTTAGCGAGCGTTACAAATGTCGAGGTCGGCATGAGTATTGTTCAAGGATTTAGAAAATCACTCATTACAGCCATAGACGGGAATGATTTAACAATAGAATCGATCAATGGACTTACTGTTGGCGCGGCACTTGTTTGCACTCCGATAGATAACCTTATTCAGTGGACTCCGATTGATGCAGATAATCCCGGAATTTTAAAACAATTCTCTGAAATTTCTTTATTTTTTAAAAATGCAGCGTTCACAGAAATCAACGCGATTTTTTCCTCGAACATTTCCTTAAGCGGTGAAACTGTGGCGATTTTAAACTTCTCAAGTAATGGTTGGGGACTGCAATCGTGGGGACTAACGCCGTGGGGTGGTGAGCCCGGCGGTCAGAGTGTTTTAAGAACCTATATCCCAAGAGAAAAACAAAGAGCCTCATGGCTTAATTTGTCTCTAAGAAATAAACAGGCTTTTACAGGATTCAGTTTGCAGGGTGTTTCAATCGTCTTTAACGCCATGTCGAGCAGGTTTAGATAATGGGGAAGCTTCCGACTCAAAAGAAAATCTTAAGAGAGGACTTAAAAGATGCGCCCTCGTGGGTCACTCCACTTGTGGACACAGTCAATTCGTTTATGGAAACCATATATCAAACACTCAATAAAAACGTGACACTTTCAGAAAATGTGGCCTGTTTTATTAAGGAATTGGTCTACAAAACGCCCTCGACCTATCCCGTAATGGAAAATATAGAATTTATTAATCAATTAAAGACAAAGCCCATCGGCGTGCAACTACTTCAAGCTGTAGACCGGCAAACTTATCAGCCGGTCTTAACTGCGGTTTATGTCCCTTGGGTCTCGAATAATGACTCGATAGTGATTTCCCCGATTGTGGGGCTTGCGGCTGACAAGACTTATATTATTCGACTTTTAATCAGTTAAAGGAGCGAGCTTTGGCCTACTTTAGAGACGATGAAAATCAAGATCAAAACGAAAACCAAGGTAATGGCGTGGCCACGTCTCAACAGAGCGGCACGATTGATTCAGGTAGTGGAGCACCTCAAGGCAATCAAGCCAACACGCCCGATAAGGGAAGTAATTTTGTGGGCCTTAAGAGTTATCTTAATGCCAATAAAAACCAAGCGCAAAAGCTCGGCGACCAAACCGCCGGGGTTATTACTAACAGTGCTCAAGACGCGCGAACTGGCTTAAATTCCTTAAACGACACTTTTAATCAGCAAGCCGGTGGGCCTGTTCAAGCCAATCAAACTGCTCTTGGAAAAATAAATCAGGCTGAGAGTTTAAATGATCAAGAAAAAGCTGATTTAAAAAAACAATACAACGCTCAATATACTGGCCCTAATTCTCTCATGGATTTACAAGACCAATACAATCAAGTCGGCCAGAAGATCAATAAAGCTCAAACAAATGTTAACTCAGCAGGGACCGAGGAGGGGCGAAAAAACCTCATCACCCAAGTAAATGAAAAGCCTCGCACTCAAGGTGTTACAAACTTCGACTCTCTATTATTACAAACAGGAGGCGGGAGAGAAAAAGTTGGGGCAGCGGCTGATCAAAACAAAGACTTAAACTCAGAGCTTTTAAATCAAAATAATATCTCGGCTCAACAAAAGGCAGCCGACATAAAAACACAAAACGACTCCATTAGAAACCAGACTCAATCTGCGGTGAGTGGTGCGAATCAGTCTTTAAGCCAAAGCCTAGCACAGAGACTAAAAGAGATGCAGGGGAATATTGTTAACCAAAACAATTCTATAATGAATGATCTTGGCGACAATGCCTATGGATTGAATCAAGAAAACCTGGATCGATACGGGATTACCGCTGGCACAAATTCTTACGGACTAAACCCTATTGATTACTTTAAACAGGGTGATGCGGGATCCGTAAACACAAGTAATGTAGCTAAGGCCGAGGAGTATGCGCGGGCGCAAGCCTTGGCTCAAATTGCAGGCGGCGAATCGTTACTTGATCCGGCCAATGTATCGCAAGCCGACACAGCCTCTCAATACATGGGCGGCGTTGATAAGCAAAAATTCTTGTCTGATTTGGCGAAGCGCAAGGGTGATTATGTTGGAAGTTATGGAGTTGAGGGTTATTCCGGTCAGCCATCTGTAACAAATCCTAATTTTATTAATAGTGTGGTGCCTTTTGATCGTCTCGATAATGGAGGTCGCGGTTATGTTGATATGCTCACCGGCAAGTCAACCCAGCAACTCATGGACGAGGTTTTACCTCGCATTGAGGCGGGCGCTAGAGGGCAGTTTCACGACCCAACACTTACGCAGAGTGGACCCGGAATATTGGCGACTAATTTAAGAAAATATTTAGATCAGATGCGGGCAGGCCAAGGCCAAACTTTTTCAAAAAACTAAGGAGCATATAAATGCAAAGCGGAAGCACACCTCAAGTAAATGATTATTTTGCAAGCCTGCAAACTCCAGACACGTCAGATATGGAGTTGCAACTTAAGCAACTTGTTCAACAGGGCGTTCTAACTCCCGAAGACGCGCAAGCCGCCCTTGTGGGTGATTCTGCAATGAACGGGATAACTCTCGACCCTGCGCTTAAAGAAAAACAGATGGCGTCACTACAAGCCTTGCAAGATTTAGCAGATGGCGGCGGGATGACTCTCACAGATCAAGCGAATTTAAGTAAAATTCAAAATCAAATCAACACGCAGTCACGCGGGGCAAGAGAAGCAATTTTGCAAAATGCTCAACAGCGTGGCCTAGGTGGATCTGGTTTAGAATTAATGAGTCAGATGCAAAACCAACAAGACGCTGCAACTCGCGCCTCTCAAGGTGGTTTGGATGTAGCGGCTCAAGCTAGAGACAGAGCTCTAGAAGCTATGATTCAAGGCGGGCAAATGGCGGGAGATGTTCGCAATCAAGATTTTAATCAAAAAGCTCAAGTTGCGGGCGCTCAAGATGCTATTTCAAAATTCAATGCTCAAAATCAACAGCAGATTAATATGGCCAACACTGCCGCTCATAATAATGCTCAAGCGACTAACCTTCAAAATAAACAAGATATTGCTAATCAAAACGTGGGTCTTCAAAACACTCAACAACAATACAATAACAATTTGATTCAGCAGAATTATGACAATGAAATCAAGAAAAGATCTGGCCAGGCGGGTATTGCACAAAATAATGCAGCAAATGCAGGTCGAGATAATCAAAACCAAGCGAATGCGAATAATCAACTTATTGGCGGCTTGATTGGCGCGGGCTCATCTTTCCTAGGGAGAAAATAATGGCAAAAAATCCATTCTTAGAAAACCTTTATGCAAGCCTTGACCCTGACATGATCAGGGAGCCAGGCCAGTTTCGCATGGTTGACGATTCAATGCCTGCTTTAGAAAAACCAAAGCCATTAAATCCTATTGTTGGAAATTATTTAATGAAGAAAATCCAAGCCCCACAAGCTCCCGCTGCAGAGCCCGTGGCACCAATGATTGAGTCGGCCCCTGCTGTAGACCTCAAACCAAAAGCATTTGATTACGGTGATTTCTCAGATGAAAACAGAAAAAAACTTGTCGATGAGACTAGTGGTTATGACTTAAGTGGAAACGCAGCCGCCGCCTTAGCATCTTTAGGTGCAGCTTTTCAGGGTGGCAACTCTCTGCAAGCGGCTCAAAGTGTTTTAGATTCAAATCGTAAAGCAGATCAAAGAAAGCTTGAAGATTTCGATAAGGGCAGATCGGGGAAGGTGCAGCAGTATGATATGGACAGAAAGCTCACACAGTCCTCTAGAGATGATGAAAAGCTTGCAAGAGAGGCCGACGTAAATTCAAAAGAAAGCGCATTAGCTCGTGATCTGGCTAAACGAATGGCTCCTAATTTTGATTTTTCAAAAATGAGTGCCGCGCAGATCAACGAAAAAATTCCAAGCCTTGCCAAGATTTACGACATTGAACAAAAGAAGCTTGATCGACAAGACGCAAGAGATGAACGCAGGATGTTGGCGGGCATAAAGCAACAAGACAGATTAGATGCTAGAGAGCAAAAATTGAATGATCGTGACTTGCAGTTGGCTGTGCCTGGGTTTGAGCGCACGGGTGAAGTGCTTCCAAAAGCTGAGGAGGCTGTGAAATTTAGAAAAGCCACAGCAACGGCTGATAACCTAAGCACAAAACTAAATCGAATGAGAGAGTTAGTAAAAGACAATGGATCTTTTGAGTACGGCGGGAATGCAGGTCAAGAAATGGAAGCTCTTGCCACTGAAATTCAATTGCTAGGAAAGAGCCCAGAGCTTTATGAACTAGGAGTTTTAACTGGCCCTGATTTAAGTTTGTTGCAGAAAATTACAGCAGACCCAACAAGCTTGTCGAGCATGTTCACAAGAGACGGCACTCGCTTACAACAAATTGACTCTCAATTGGGCTCGATAAAACAAAAATTAGACTCAACAAGTAAGTCATTGGGTTATCGCAGAGCGGGCGGCGCAGAATCTCAAAAAGCACCTGTCTCGCAAGAAGATCAACAAGCTGTGGAGTGGGCGAAGGCAAACTCTAGTGACCCCAGAGCACAACAAATATTAAAACTACATGGTGGTTAAATGGCATTCGATCCAGACGCATATTTAGCAAAAAAAACATCAACCGCTTTCGACCCAGACGCTTATCTTGCGAAGAAAAATAATCCTGACGCTTCAATCGCTGAATCGGCGCTGCGTGGGGCGACTCAAGGTGCAAGCTTAGGTTTTCAAGATGAGCTTGCGGGTGGAATATCAGCACTCGGCAGGATTGCGGGAATAAAGGGGCTCGGCGGGAAATTGTCAGAAGTTGGATTGGCTGACGGCGGCCCCACTTTGGATTTTGATAAAATTGGAGATGAATACAATCGCTCAAGAGACGCAGAAAGATCGGCCAACAAACAAGCCGAGGATTCAAATCCGAACACTTACTTGGGGACAAATGTTCTAGGCGGTGTTGCCTCAACAATTCTTGCTCCAGGACTCGCTCCCGCAAAAGGTGCGGGCTTACTTGCTAATATTGGGAAAGGGGCCTTGCAGGGAGGGCTCACGTCTACAGGGTTGTCAGAGGCAGACAATGCGCTAGATTTAGCAACTGATGCGGGAATGGGTTTAGGAATTGGAGGGCTTGCGGGTGGTGTAGGTTATGGAATAGGAAAGGGATTAGAAAAGGGTGTTGAGAAAGTTTCTCCTGCGATTGAATACATTAAAAATAAAATCGGCGGTAAACTAAAGACTACAGCAGAGGGATTTGCGGAGAATGCCACGGGAGCAACCGCTGCGCAGTCTGAGAAGTTTGCTGACGATGCCGGGAGACAGCTATTGGACAGAGGGATCGTTCGCACCTTTAGTTCGCCGGAGGGAATTGCCCAGCGAGCGGGCCAAGAAATGAACATGGCAAACTCACAAATTGACGATGCCCTTAACGCGCTAGATGCTAATGGGGCATCAGCTTCGGTGGATGACATTGTTGCTGGTCTTGAGGAAAAAATTAAGTCTCTAGCTGGGGACCCAAGCCAGGCGCCGCTGGCAAGAAAACTTGAGAGTATTGTTCAAGACATTTATGGCTCTGGAAATTCGCGGGTACCACTTTCTGTAGCAGAAAAAACAAAGCGCGGCTTTGGAGACAAGATTTCCAATTGGTTAGATCACGAGGCTGGGGCCGCAAATAAGAATGCATACCTGGGTTATAGAGATGAGGTTGAAAAACAGGCTTTGGCTCTTGATAAATCACTGGCCTCAAAATTCAAGGAAGGAAAGCAAACATTTGGACTTCTCTCCCCAATAAAACAGGCAGCGGAGAGAAGAACTGCACAGCTTAATCAGTCTCCGATAGGTGGTCTTTTGGATACAGCCTCAACCTTGGCGTCCGGGGGAAATCCTGCTGGAGCAATTGCTAGGCGAATTATTTCTCCGAGAATTTCCAGCACGGCAGCAGTAGGGCTTGATAAAATTGGAGACATGGTTTTAAGCACCCCTCAAGCTTTTGGGAAGTACGCAAAAGTTTTGCAAGACGCCGCACAGAGAGGACCGCAAGGAGTTGCTAGCACACATTTCATACTGAGTTCTACCGACCCCTCTTATCGACAAATTTTAAATCAGGTAGCTGAGCATGATCAACCACAAGGGAGCACTGATGAATTTCCTCGCTAGCGTTTTATGGCATTGGTTAAAAGAATCAAAGGTAGCGAAGGGTACTGTCACGGTAGCGATGGGCTCAAGTATTAGCTTTTATGCTTTAATGGGAATATTGCGCGAACAAATTTCAGAGGTTAACGCCACGATTGATAAAAAAATTATAATCCATAAAGACTTTGTGGCGCTTGAATTGGCGCTCACAAACGAAATGCGAGAAAAGCAATTTCAAGATATTCATTATGAGTTGAAATACCTTCGAGGCGCCGTCGATGAAACCAATAGAAACGTTCTGAAGCTTTATGAGGGAAAAAAATAGTTTACTCGTACTATCTGAAAATGAGTGATCTTTCTAACAAATAAATTTTGTTTACAAAATAAGCACCTCCACATATGAAGATTTGTTCACATTGATTTTGAGGTATTATGAATTTGGATTTGGATAAGTTAGAGAGAGAGGCGCTAGCGATGCTTCAAACATTAAGCACCACTAAGGGGCCAAAGCGTTCTCGGGATAGAGTTGATTTGCTCTTAAGGGAGTCTCTTTTTCAGATCTATGGTTTGCAAAACGTCGTCACTCTCGACACCACCGAGGGCGTAGTCACGGATAAACCGAAGCTCACGCTCGTCGAGTGCGGGAAGTAACTGCATTAGCTCTAAAATGAGGGTGGCCTTAGTTTGCTCAACGGATGAGGCCTTGTCTTTATTAGCATGTATTCTTGGGGTGTTTAGCTCATCAACGGTAGTTTTGAGGGCTTTTGCTATTTTTTCCTTGGTCGCTTGCCGTCCACCCGATGCACCGGCCTCAATATCGCGAAGGGTTGGATATGGAATATCCGCCAACTCAGCAAGCTTAATTGCTGAAATAGAAAGCTCAAAACGCTTCAATATGACGTTTTTAGCAAATGTTGGTCGGTCCTTTTTTACAGTCTTTTCCATAGTTTACATTCTAAAATGCCTCATTAAATATAGAGTTAAGGAATAATCGTAATATATACGAAATAGTCCTTTACATTATAAGGAAAATACGTATAATAGAGGCATGTTGAACGCAGAAGACGTAAGAAAAGCAATAGACGATAGGGGCCTAAAAATCTCTTGGGTGGCTGGGAAGATTGGCGTCAAGCCAGACACTCTAGGGCGATTTCTGTCGGGTAGGCACAATCTTGGCTTACCCGCGCAGATCTTGCTTAAGCAGCTTTTGGGCCTCGAAAAAGCCGGTTAACAAATCAGAACTAACACAGAATGGGCCACTTCTTGTGCCAAGGCATTGCTACGTGAAAATTTAACTTGGTCTTTATAAAGATTACGGAGGAAATATGTTTGGACACGATTTTAGCCTAGATGAGAAGACAATTTGTTTTTTCAATGTGGAGCGCGTGGACCACTCAGACGGTGAGCGAGACGCTTATTCCTACGAAGTCACAGATTTCGAGGTCGTGGTTTATATCGGCATGGATGAAACTCTTGTCACCAAGTCTGTCCCTAAAAATCAACTTGAGGGCTACAAGAAAAAAGCACTTCATTCTTTTCTAAAATCTATCGGTGAGGTTGTGGCATGAATAATCTCAAGCAACTCATTCTTGAAATGTCTCTCCCGGCCCTGCAGGAGTTTATCGCTGTTATTAAACAAAGAGACGATGTTGTGTTTCTTGATTGTCTCACGGCTAAGGACCTTGAGGAGATGAATGCGGCAATGACCAAATCTAACGAGGAGAATTACGATGAGCCAGCATAGTGAAGCTGAAGATCTGTTCTTTGAAGAAATAGACCCCGCTACAAAACAAATTTACGCATGGATTGATGAGTCTCTATCTAGAGGGCAGGACAATGTTATTAATCGCGCCTCAAGTGCTTCTCAATGCGAGAGAAAACTTTGGTACAAGAAAAATGGAGAGCCGGGCGAGCAAATGGACGCTCGTGCCATTATCAATTTCGCTCTAGGGGACTTAACGGAGGCTGTGGTTGTTGCATTCCTTAAGGCTGCGTGTGTGGGACCAGACAAGCTTTATAGTGAGGTGCAGTTCGGTGAGTCTGCGGGTGAGTGTAAAGTGCAGGGTAGGACTTTTGAAATTTTTAAACAAAAAACTCTTATCACTAAAATTGTGGGCATGGAAATCCCAGGGCACGCCGACGGGTTCGGGAAAAGAAACTCAGACGGTAAGTGGGAATTGATTGAAATTAAATCGGCGGCTGATTTTGGGTTTAGAGACTTTTTGGAAAAAGGACCGGGCGATTACATTAATCAATCCCACTGCTTAATGATGAGCGAAGATGCATTGGCTCTTGGGATAAGAACGGTTAGATTTTTATATCTTAAAAAGAACACAGGGCATATTGCTTCTCGCTCTTATGAGTTTGACACAGACGTGGCCTCCGAAGTTGCAAATAAGTTCATTGCTGCAAACCAAGAGCAAATCCCCGAGAGACCCTACTCTCCAATTGCAGAGACTTTTAGATCAAAGCCAACGGGGAAAATAAAGCTTCCGTGGCAGTGTTCGTATTGTCCGTACACGACTACATGCTGGACAAATACAGAAATGGAATTGAAGTCTGGGAAGCCAGTTTATTACATTAAAAACAAAACAGAGGAGATCGCATGATCAAAGCTACAGGGTTATGGTTAAAAAAGAATAAGAATGGAAAATCATTTATGATCGGTAATTTAGGAGCCGTGACTGTAATGATTTTTAAGAATGAAAACAAGGTCGGCAATCAACCAGATTATGAAATGGTTTTGGCTGAGTCGAAACAGCAAGAGCGCACTGATAAACCAAAGGCCGCACCTGTACAGAATGTTGCACCTAAAAGTAATAACGACGATGAATTCTCGTTCTAGGCAAAAGTGAAACGTCTTGAGATAGAAAAGAAAATCAAGTTCGCCATAATGTTAGGACCCCTACATGAGATAGAGGAGAGGGTGAAGGTTGTGGCCAGTGAGATTGCAGAGTGTGTTGAGCTTCGATTTTTAAACTTAATAATTAAGCTTATTTTGGTGAAGATATTTTTGTTTTGCTCCATTGCGTTTTTCGCTTGGGGCTTTTGGGATTGAATTTTGTTAGTTTTGAGGTGGATGCTTTATGTTTAAGCACTGGAATGAGCTTCCGGACATTTTAACGGCACCAGTCGTGGCAGAGTTCTTGAATCTTAGTCTCGATGAGGTCTATAGAAAGGCTCGGTCGGGGGATTTTGTTTTAACGATAAACGAAACAATTATGAGACAGGACCACGAAAATGAAGTGGTTTAAGCACTACTCAGATGCGTCGGATTCGGCAGCCTTAAGTGAGCTAAAGAGAAAGTTTGGGTTCGAGGGGCTTGGCCGGTATTGGACTCTAATTGAGTACCTTCAAAGTCGCTGGGCAAGTGCAGAAGTCGAGCCCATTTTTGAGGTTCAACAGGAAAAATTACGCGACATATTGAAGTTTCGTTCGTGGAATGGTCTGCGACTATTCGTTGACCATTTGACGACCATTCCGGGAATACTCGCCGAACAAAAAGGAAACGTTTACGAAATAAAAGCCAATATCTTATTGAAATTGCTACACTCTGACTTCAAAAAATCCGGAGGGCGTCCGGACAAAATGCCGCCTAAGAGTAAGAGTAAGAGTAAGAGTAAGAATAATATACTTTCTGATCCAATTAAATTGGCTCATAAAAAAGAAGAAGAAAAAGAAAAGGATTTTGTTGGCCAGTTAGAAGAAATATATAAATTGGCTTATCCTTTAAAAAAAGGAAAAGAAAAAGGGCTACGCTTAATTTCTAAGCAAGTCACTAACGAATCTGATCTTGAGAAATTTCGTGCCGCAGTTAACAACTACGCCGAAATTTGTAAAACCACCGATCCCAAATTCATTAAGCACTTCTCAACTTTTTGTAACGGGGATTGGCGGGACTATATCGAAGCCACCGCACAAACCCAGACCCCACTTACTAACGAGCAAAAAACTAGAAAAGTAATTTCAGAGTTTATAAAACAAGCGGAGGCTAATCGTGCTTAAAGACCGACTCCTTTTTAGCATGTCAGACGTTAACCCTTGCGGGACTACGCTTTTAAAATCAATCGATAAAGCATTTGAGGCTAACGAAAAACAACAAGGCATCTTTTGGACAGTGAATGCTTTCTCCGGGACATCGAGAAAAAACGATGAGTGCAGAAAAATATTGGCATGGGCTATAGACATCGACCCAGCTCCCGGTGAAGAAAAGCCAGACCTCATGGCTCGCATTCTCGCAGGCCCTCGACCGACCTCGGTGATTGAAAGTGGAAGGGGTTATCACGTTTATTTTGATGCAGATAAAAGTGCTACGACAAAAAACTACACCAAGATTGTGGAGCAAATGGTTAAGTTTTACTTGGGAGACCCAAAAGCTAAAGACATAGCTAGGCTATTGCGTGTCCCTGGCTTTCTTCACTGGAAGGACCCGGGGAATCCAAAACCCGTTAGACTGCTTCGAGATTTTTTTCACACAAATCACGTCTACTCAGAAAAAGATATGATGATTCTATTTCCTCAACCTCAAGTTGCAGTGGTCGATCAGCAAGAAAAAAGGCAACTTAAGAAAGTACTCAGTTTTCAAAAGGACTCTCAACTTTTTGAGCGAATATATTCAATGAACTGCAAAGAGGGTCTAGAGAGACTTTCAGGACACCCTGCAGTTAGCATGGAGACATTTTCTTTTCGCCGAACAACAAATGGAAATCAAAATATTCTGGTTAACGGCAAAGGCACAAGTTGTTGGATAGATAAGAATAACAGAATTGGAAGTGGAGATGGCGGTGGGCCAACGCTTTGGCAATTTATAAACTGGTATCACAAAGATCACAAAAAAACGCACCAATTCTTCAAAGAAGTATTCCCGGAGGTTTTCACATGAGTCAATTTTTAGGTATGCGGCAGTTTGGATCTTTACTTGATGAGCGCACAGAGGTTCGTAAAAGCAATAAAGACAATCTAGTACCTTTTGGAGTGAGCTACCTTGATGACGCTCTCGAGGGCATACTTCCTAATGATTTAATCCTAATCACCGCGCCAAGCGGAGTAGGGAAAACAGAACTCGTCGCTCAAATCGCTCTAAACGCAGCAAAGAAGAACAAGAAAATATATTTCTTGGCCCTTGAAACCTATAAAGGCGAAGTTGAGGAGAGGCTTTTTTATAAAGGCTGTGTGCAAAAGTTTTATCTCGACCCTCACAGATCTGCAGGAGTGCCCGATTATCTTAAGTGGGCGCACGGGAAACAAGAAGATCTACTTCAAAAGTATTACGAAGAAACTACAACCGAACTCAGTGTGTTTAGAGACAATATAACTCTCCTTGATGGGGGAGACGATTTTGGAATTGAGGATTTTGAAAAGATATTCACCCAGGCTGCCGTGGCAGATCGCGCTGACTTAGTAATCTTAGACCACCTTCACTACATGGAGGCTCAAGACGAAAATGAAAACAAGTTTCATAAACAAGCGCTTAAGAAGATGCAAGAGATGGTAAAGCGGCATGGAGTGCCTATGCTTCTTGTAGCCCACATTAGAAAAAGAGACAGAAAGCAAAAGATTGTTGCTCCTGGAATGGAGGACATTCACGGTTCAAGTGACATTTTTAAGATGGCCACGAAAATGATTTCAATCGCCAAAGCCCCAGCCGACAAAGATAGCAAAACACTTTTCCCAACTTATTTTAGAACAGCGAAGGTTCGCTATGGCGGTGGTCGTGATCAATTCATTGGTGTGTGCGCTTACGATGTCACACGAAACGACTACTTACCTGATTACAACGTCGGGAGACTTAGTTCTGCCGAGGACGACGTGGAATTATTGGAGGGTCCCGACCGACCGCACTGGTTTCGAGACAGCAAGTTAAGACTTTTACAGGGAGCAAAATAATGCAATTTAATGCAAAAGATAAAATGATCAACTCTGAGTCTGCTGATGAAGTGATTCAGTGGTGGAAATTAGAAAAAGAGATTGCGACTAATTTTTGGATTAATGATCTTGATGTTATTCGCAAAAAAAACAGAGCAATTAGAGAAAAATTAATTAAACAACATGGGGGAAATTAATTATGAAAGACTTTACAAAACCGCCGTCGCCTACGGAAAAAAACGAGGACTTAACGACGACGCAGAAGATTTTGCTCAAGAGTGCCTTATCAAAGCTTATGAAGTGGGAGCGATCAATCTTGAGTACATATATCTCAACTATACGCAATACCAACGAGCAGACAAAAGGATACTCAGCGGTCCTTGTGGAGCACTTTCGGGATTTAGAACAGTCTCCCTTGATGCCCCCGTGGATAGTTCGAACGAAGATTCGGGAAGACTTAGTGATCTTATCGGAGATACACGCAATGAGTTGGGAGATGGACAAGATCTTAACGACCTTGTCTCGCTGTATCGATCAATCGCTAGACTCGCCAGAACCGAAACCGCCCGAAAGTGGGCAATTATGATTTATGAAGAATGGTTGAAGGAGCAAATATAATGGAAACAAATGCGGAAACCAAAGTAACGCATCTTTTACTAAAAGGATATTCCAATCAGGAAATCGCTGATCAGATAGGTGTAAACGTAAAAACAGTAAAGTTTCATTTAACAAATATTTATAAAAAGCATGGTGCAAAAAGCAGAGCCGAATATATGGCAACGCAAACAGGATTTAAACAATCAGAAAGAGAGTTAGTTATGAACGGAATAAAAGAAAATAAAAGTATTACTGCAGAGGTGATCGATAAAAAATCCTTAACTCAACAGGAAAAAGTGAAATTTATTGATGACCAATTTAAAGTTGGCGATGCTATAACGCATCTTCACTCAATGATGAAAACAGTAACACAAGATCAAGTAAATCCTGCCACTGTGAATGCGGCCTGTAATTGCGTGGCGCGACTAAATGAAACAATTAATACTGCTATTCAGGCGGCAAGGTTTCTAAATGAACGCTAAAAAGTGTCTTGACTGTAAAATCGATATTTCAAAACGGCACCAAAACGCCAAGCGCTGCTTTGAGTGCACGAAACTCACAACTCTTAGGCCTAATGGGACCATGACGCGTGATCAAATTAAAATTGCTAAAGAAATGGCGGGTAAAGTTCCGCGAGAAGAGATTGCGATGGCACTTGGGGTATCCCTATCGAACCTTAAAAGATCATGTAGAGATACGAGTTTTCTTTACTACTACATTCATAAAAACAATCCAAACCTAGTCAGAGAGATTTGCTCGTATTATGAAAAGAACGGGAAAAATAAAACTCAAAAAAAATATCCAAATATAAAAATTAGATCAGTCATTGAACACTATAAAACATTCAGCCCTAGACAGACTCGCTGGACTGAAAAGCAACTTCACGAACTAGTTAAAATGGGAGGGCTTGTTTCAAAAGAAGCACAAGCTAAATACTTCAATAGGCCGCGTGCAAATGCAGGGTCAATTGAATCGGCATGGATAAAAAAGATTAACACAAAGATGAGCACAATTCATTATTTGCCAACTTATCGGGCTAAATATTTTATTAAAAATTCGTGTCCCTCTATTGAAGTTAAGTTCTGGAGCAGGAACACTATTAATAAAGGCAAAAAACCTCACCAGGAATTTGTTAAGGCGCATTTATGGTGCGACATAAAAAAACACCTAAAAAATGATTGTCCAAGTTTTTTTAAAGAAGCCGTCATTGCTCTAGATAAATTTCAACAATGGATATTCAACTCAACAAATCCGAAACCCTTGATTTTAAAAATGATCCAAGAACGGGAAGCAAAATAATGCAGTTTAATGCAAAACAACGCTGGAAATCATTGGGACGCCTTAAAACGGGCGAGATGAATAAAACTGAGCAAGCCTATGCCAGACACCTAGAAGCGCTTCGACACGCCGGAGAAGTCCTTTGGTTTCGTTTTGAAGGTATTAAATTTAAGCTTGGGGATAATTGCCATTACAACC
>ERZ869907.123-NODE-123-length-36575-cov-13.630285_pt1 | contig 36575 bp, 56 predicted proteins | sample MGYA00579309_ERZ869907 | MGnify/ENA primary metagenome ERZ869907 (study PRJEB32216, sample SAMN09231814) | wastewater metagenome | place: USA: Maryland | collected 2016-07-30 | study: EMG produced TPA metagenomics assembly of the PRJNA472060 data set (Reclaimed... | reverse complement strand
GTCGCTCTATCGGGTACTAGTTTACCAGTCTTCGACTTCTTCGCCACGCTGAAGACGCGCGGCCCGCTCCTTCGCCTTCGCCATGTACTCGTCGAGATCCATGGGTCGCTTCGGTTTCTGCGGCTCCGGATTCACACGCGGCTGTTCCGGCGGCTTCGTCAGCGCGCCAGTGCCGGCGGGACGAGACTGAAGACGCTGCGCCAGATGGTACTTCGCCAGCGCATAGACGACGGGGCGGCCCAGGAGCTCCGCCAGCTGTTCGCCGTGCTTCACGATGTCTTCCTGGCGATTCTCCGCTCGAGCGCGGTCGATCTGTTCGGCGATCGTCCCAGTCAGGGCGTGGACGCGTTCGACGTTCGACTGCTTAACGCGCTCCGCCAGCTGCTGCGGCGTCGCTTCGATGCCGCGTTCCTGCAGAAGCCGGAGTTCCTGAAGGACCTGATGGGCGCCTTCGGGCGTCTTCGGGATGCCGCCCATCTCGAGCGCCTGAATCACCGTCTGATGGTATTTCTGCTTGTACTCGGCAGCGGCCGTCTCGACCTTCTGATTATACTCCTGCTGTTCCCGTTGCTTCAGCTGCTGTTCCAGCTGCGCGGCCCGGGTCTTCTCGGCGTCGAGCTCGCGGAGATGCGGATTCTGTTCGTACTCCTGTTCCTTCCGGATGCGCTCCGCCATCGCCGGCTTCAGCCGTTCGATCACGTCGTCGCCATAGAGCTCGCGGAGCACGCCCGCCGGGTCCTGGGCCAGCGCCTTCAGAAGAACTTCCGTGTCGGCGCCCTGCTGTTTCAGCTGCGATTCCCGCTGGGCGAGCTCCTGTTCCTTCCGGGCGAACTCGATGCCCTTCTTCTCGTAATAGATGCCCTTCTGGGCGTAGCGGTCCGCCTGGTCGGGCGTCAGTTCGTACTCTTCGCCGTGGACCGCGTACTTCTTCTTCTGGACCGGCTGTTCCGGCGGCTTCGGCGCGCCGTCCGCGAGTTCCGTTCCGTCTTCCGACTTCGGCGCTTCGGGCTTCTTCGGTGCCGTCGGCGGAGCCGGTGCCTTCTTCGGCTCCGGCGGCGGATTCGTCTCGGCGCGGCCCTTCGCTTCGACCTGCGAAACGATGTCGTTCAAGGACGGCGATTTCGACGCGGCCGCGTTCCCAGCGGTCCCTTCGTACTTCTGCGACAGCTGTCCCAGAACTCGCGACAGCGCGTTCTCGTTCGCGTCAGACCAGGAATTCCCTTCCTGACCCGACGCGACCGATTCCGTCGCGCTCCCAGTCGCGACGACTGCTTCTTCTCCCATGTCTTCCCCCCTGAAGTGCTGAAACTAGATCGCCTGCGGCAGTCCGCCGGTCTGCGAGTCGTACTCTTCGCCAGACAGCGGATTCTTCGGCATGCCGGGCATTCGGACGTTCGGCGGAGCGTCCGTCGGCGCCATCTGCGAAGCCGCTGCCTGCGGCGGCGGCGGCGGAGCGTCGCCCTGCGGCGGCATCGGCGCCCCCGTCGGAGCTCCCGGCGCGCCAGGCATCGGCGGACCGCCCATTCCCGGCATGGGCGGCATCACCGGCTGCGTGATGCCCTGGTCCGGAAGTCCCGGCGGCATCTGACCCGGCATAATCGGAATCATCTGGAACGGCGGGATGCCGAGTGCGGCGAGCACGTTCGGGTCCGTCTGCTGCCAGACCGTAAGGTGTTCCTGAATATGCTGGCGGACCCGAGAGACGAGCGCCGGGTCCTTCTTGTCGTCCGGCGAGTGAACGAGCCGCGAATGGCCCTTGATATGCTCGATCGGATTCTCCGTGAAGACGACCGGCGGGACTTCGCCCCGAACGAGCGCTTCGTTCTCCATGTCGATCGCCAGCTTCGAGTTCCGGTCCTGTTCGAGAAGGCAGTCCGTGTTCCCGGTATCGAGAATCTCTGCGAACTGGGCCTTCGTCAGACCGCCTTCGGTCTTCGCCGCTTCCTGAATGATCGTCAGGCGCCCGGAAGTCGTGTCCTTCATCGGATTGGACTGCCGGCAATACACGCGCTGGATCGTGTTCAGGTCTTCGCCCGAATAACTCCGCAGCATGTACCGATTGTTCTCGCCGATGATGATGCCCATCTTCGGCTCTTCGACGAAGTCCTGGGTCAGCTGAATGATGTCGTTTCCGTTCTCCTCGATCAGCCGATTCGTGGCGCGCGTGAAGCCGGAGTTAAACCGGATGGCGACGGACTCGAGAAGCGCCATGGCAGCACCGGAGAAGTCCTTCCCTTCGGTGTTCCCGCGCGCAACGGCATTGATTCCCGAGATGGCTTCCATCCGCTCGATGATGAAGCGGGTCATCCCCATCCACTCGGGGGACAGGCGATTCATCAGCAGCACTTCGGGCTTCTCGTCCGACTCGATAAGCTTCTGACCATCGGCCAGCTGTTCGAAGTCGAAGTTCCCGCCAGGCTTCTGCCAGATAAGGTTTCCGGACGACGTGTTCATCGCCGTCGTGCCGTAAGAGATCAGCGAGTCGAGCACGTCCTGAAGACCCAGAAGGTCGTTCATGCTCGAGTACCCGAAGGGCGAGAGAATCTGTTCCGAAGGACAGATGCGGTTACCCGGAAGCTTCCGGTAAGGCGTGTCGTCGTCCAGGAGCACGACGTTGCCGACCATCTGCACCACTCGCCCCGACATCATCGAGAGAGATTTCCGGTGGAAGAGCGTCCACCGATCGATGTCGGCGGAGTTCAGCGCCGTCGGATAATTCACGATGTCGCCGAAGCGATAGAGCACGTCCTTCGTCAGGTCGCGCTCGATCGAAACGATTTCGTCGGCGAGCTCCGGATACTGCGCCGCCAGGTCGAACTTGTTCACCGGGTCGCGGACGATAACCCAGTCCCGATCGGAGCCACGAAGCTTCGTGTAATCGATCACCACGTCGAGCGGCGTGCGAGCTCGCGTGCGGATGTCGCCGGACGGCAGCATAACGCCAGTGTCGGGGTCGACCGCGAAGTCGGTCCCGAGCGTCGGGTCCCATTCATTGAATACCCAGCCGGAATCCATGATCAGCGACATCTCGGCGGCTTCGAACGCCGCCTGGTCCATGCCGCCGTCGCGCCGGAAGTATTCGAGAAGACCCTTCGCGACGTAAGACTGCGCCTTCGATTTCGCGTCCGTGTTCACGGCAACGGTCTCGAGCGAAGTCTTCGACTGCATCACAAGGACGAGAAGATGCTGAACGAGATTCCGGTACTCGTTCGACATCAGGAAGGCGAGCTCGCCCTTATCCCCGCCGGCCTGGACGTAATGGGCGGAGTGCGTGCCGCGCTGGCCGTAATACGTGTTATACGCAGTGCGCCATCGCGACAGCCTGTTCGTGACGAGAATCCAGTTATAGTACGCGTCAATCCTGGTCTGGATTTCCGCCGCGATACGGTCTCGCCCGACTGCCGCCCAATATTCCATCGGTTATCCCCTGGGAGTGGTCTGAAGCCCGAGTTTCATTTTAAGGGCCGTGAGCTCCGTACGCACCGCTTCTGCTGCGCGACGAGCATTCTCCGCCTGCGTGGCGGCATCGGCTTCCGCCTTCGCGATGCGAGTTCCCAGGGACTCGACTTCTTCGTCCTTCTGCACTTCGCCATCGAAGACGCCTGCTTCGAGTCCGTGGAAGGCGAACGCCATGGTGACGATGAAGACGACGGCACCGACGACGGGCCCTAAGTTCGCCGGAGTGACGAAGACCAGGCAGATGGCGAACACGATTCCGATGGCGACGAGCGCGCCTGCGACGATGCCCTTCATTCCGTGGGCCTCACGTTGCGCGGGTCCATCATGTCGGATGCCTGCGTCGCGATGTACTCGAACAAGTTCGGCTTACCGAGCTCCTCGACCGTCGTGACCATGTTCCCGACCACGGTCGCACGCTGGAGCGCGTAACCGCGATGCGTGTCCCCCTGCTTCAGCGGAAGTTCCAGAATGCGATAGAAATAATCTTGGGGCGGCAACGCCCCTTCAGCCTTCTTCTTCGACACTTGTGTCCCCCCAGACCGATCCATCCTACGCCCGACGCTTCGTGTTTAGAAGTTCCGCCCACTTGTCCTTCTTCGGCGTCTTCGTGAACTTCTCCGTATAGAAGAAGTCCGAAGCCGGTTTCTGGTAATCAGCGGGGATCGGATTCTCGGCGCGATTGACGTTTCGTACCATATACATGAGTGCAGCCAGCGCGTCGCAGTGGCCGATGCGCTCCGTCCGCTCCCACTCCTTACGCTTCTCGTCCCAGATTCCGTATCGCAGCGTATCGAGAAGGATCGAACACCGGGGATGGACCATGATGCGCCCCTTCGCGACCCAGATGCGCACTTCATTCACCATCTCTTCCAGCGCTCCCTTGTCCGTGGCGTCGAAGTACAGACCATGAATGCGCGACATGTCCTGCAGGAACAGGAGATCGATGTCGGACACACGCTTCGCGCGGAAGTGCGGCGGCTTCTCGACATGGTACCGCTCGTTCGCGCCGTTATGGTCTTCGCGAAGCTTGTACTTGATTCCCCAGCGCAGTTCTTCGGTCTTCCGGATTTCTTCGGCGAAGCGCTCCGTCGTAAGAGTCGCGCCATTCATCACGACTTCATCTTCGACGTACAGAACACCCTTCTGGAAGTCCCAGTATGCGAAGAGACAGACCGACAAGTCGCGGACGCCGATGTCGATCGCACCGTATCGGACCCAGAAGGGCGTCAGGTCAGTCCGCTCGAGCTCGCCGACATACCGATCGTCCCACTCCGGGATGATGGCGAAGTTCTTGTCGACGATCTTCTCGCAGAGGAGCTCACGACGGACGCCTGCAGTGTCCCATCCGCCCATCTCGGCGACGGCGTGTTCGATTTCTGACCAGTCGACGAGCTCCTGGTCCCGCACCGTGCGCTGAATGAAGGCGCCACGAATCTGGGACCGCTCCTTCATCGTGTAATACAGATGCGTGAGATTCCGGGGCGGCGTCCCGATGCGGACGAACGTCCCCTTCGTCGTCAGAAGCTGGGGACGGAGCACTTCGTCGATCACGTACTTCGGGTCACGCCACGACCCGAGTTCGTCCGCGACGATGATATGCGCCTTCGCGCCACGTGCGGATTCGCCACGGTCGTCGTTCACACCGCGCAGGTACAGACGACTCTTCGAGACGGGATGTTCGTAATACGAGTCCGTCTGATGCCATCGCCAGCGTTCTTCGAGCGGGACATCCCGCTGAATCTGGTCGATTTCCGGCATCACGATTTCACGGCACTGATTCTTCCAGGGCTCGCACCATCGAATAACGATGCCGGGGCGCTGGGCCCCTTCTTCCATGCAGTACGTCAGGACCGTGTTCGTCTTCCCGAAGCGACGCGACGCTTCGACGAACGGGTCACGGACTTCACGGATGAAGTCCCGGACGGACAGCTGCTTCGGCTTCAGGTACCACGCGCCGACTTCGCCGCGCTTCCATAGCTCGTACGCGAGCGCTCGTTCCGTCTCTTCGAGCGTCACGGACATCTGCATTTCAGTTCTCGAGATGCTGCTTATAGACCTTCAGGCCAGAGGGAAGGGTCACAAGGTCGCCGCGCTGATGTTCCGGGTCCGGCACGAACGACATAGCGGACATCACGCGGTCGAACGCCGCACGCTGTTCCGGCGTCGGCAACGGATTCCCCATCATCTGACACGACAGCGACAGCGCATGGACCCAGGAGCCGCCTGGCGTCTCGTCTTCGTTCACTTCGTTAATCAGGACCCGCGTCGGGTACCGGAACGAGTGCGAGATCTGTTCGACCTTACGCTTCACGCCGTCGTCGCAGACGATCGTTCGGCCGATCACGTCACGAAGGTTAAATCCCTGCAGGCGCAGGCCATCATCGGATTCGAACATTCTTCCCCCCAGAAGATGTTAGTAACTTGCGTATCAAGTCCTAATATTAGTGCGGAACACTAAGATTCGTCGTCGGCAGCATCGAGAATTTCGCTGATCGATTCGAGCGGGTCCTGAATCTGGTCCTTCAGTTCCCAGTCGACGTGCATCACGTCGGTCTTACAGCGGCTGCAGGTTTCTTCGCCTGCGCGCTTCGGAACGAACAGCGCCTGGCAGAACTGGCAGCTGCCGAGTCCTTCGACTTCAGGATCGTCACTCATGGGCCCCCCGTCGGCGATTGATATCGGACTGTCGTCTCGACATCGTCGCATGCCAGCGCTTGTCGAACACGCGCCGACAGTCGACGGAACAGAACTGGCGACGCACTTCGCCGGCACGGTCAGTCGCGTTCGCGTACCGCTCCGCCTTCTTCCGGCAGGTCGCGCATTCGAAGCTGACGACGGCCCTAGACATCGTCGGTCGTCTCGTAAGTCGCTTCGAAGATGTCAGGCTTACAAGGGTAGAACTCGCCCTTCACACCCTTGATAATCCAGTCGCCCGGATTCGCACGCATCGTCCCTTCGAGGGTTTCGATCTCGAGCCAGCCTTCCATGCCGGTATTGAGTGATTCAGCGCCCAGAAACTTGAACGCTTCGTCCATATTGTGACCAGTCCACCGGAACGCATCGATCACGACCGGCTTCTTACGAAACTTCATGCGCGCACCTTGAGACCGCCGAGCGATCGGCCAGCCTTCAGCGCGTCGCGCTCGGCGCGAAGCTTCTCGAGCGTCGCGTGAATCGCTCGCAGCGCTTCGGACATCGGCATCCCGAAGTTCAGATACAGCGGGCCTTCTTCGGTGACCATGCGGGAGATTTCGCCATACAGGCGCTGCCGCTCTTCGTCCGAGACCTTCTTAAGCTGCGGCCCGGTTTCGCGGTCCATAGAGTACCTCGATGAAGGGAATGAATTCGGCGGACGTGAACGTCTTCGCCGATCGGTAGACTTCATGCCAGTTCGTGGCGTGCTTCGTGCCGAACTCGAGCGCGACGAGACGCATCACCTTCGGTCGCCACTCGCAGACCTGGACTTCCTTCGCGGGCGTCTCGTTCAGGACCCAGCGACGGCCGTCGAAGGTCTCGATCTCGACCATGTTCCCGTCGCCCTTCGCTCGGAAGGCGGGAGCGTCGTGAAGGTGCGAAGCCGTCGGAATCACGACCCACTCGTCGCCCAGGTCGCAGAGACGACAGAAGGCGAGCCGGATCCAGAAGTCCGAGACTCCGTGCTTCCGGCACGCGGCAGCGAACGCGCGCTTCTCGAGCCAGAAGCGGAGTTCGTCGAGCCATTTATTCACGATGCGAGACAGCACGCAGAATCTCCTTCACGTCCTTCTGTACCAGTTCCAGCGTCCGACGCAGCGGGTCGATTACGGCCTGGAAGTGCGAATGCGTAACGTACTTATCGAGTTCCTTGCGCAGGTCTTCGCGCTCCTGCTTCTCTTCGTCGCGGTCCTTCTCGAGCCGCCGAATCTTCTCCTGCATCATTCCTTGTCCGGCGAAGTAACTTCCGACGGAAGAGACGATTCCGATAACGGTAGCGGTGTTCCCGTCGAGTTCCATTTCTTCTCCTCAAGTTGACGGCGTACTTCCAGATACGTGTCGAGGAGCTCCTTCGTCGGGCGAGACTGGAAGATGGCGAAACCGCCGCCAGCTGCAGCGGACAGTTCGATCTGCTTCGGCTCGGGGCCGCAGCAGGCTTCGACGATCCGCATGAAATCTTCCGGGAAGGGCCGCTCGATCACGCGCAGGAAGCAACGTGCCGCCATTAATTCTAACGCAGGCACGTCTTCCCGGTTACAGAACTCGACCAGCTGCGGATACGTGAAGTCCTGTACGCGCTCGTACACTGCGGCGAAACGAGCTCGCGACGCGGAGCGCTTCTGCGAGAGCTCGCGCCATGCTTCCTTCAGGTCGGGATTCGGCGATACTGGGCCGCCGCGCCATCCCTTCCACTCGGCGCCCGCCTTGTACGGCTTACCGGGACCGTTCTTCCGGCCGATGCCCTTCTTCCTGTCTGCCATATCGCTGGCATTATACTGACAGGCTGACCTTGTGTTCGCAACGTGCTGACGATATGCCTTCGCCATGCCATTACTTCGACTTACGCAGCAGATTCCCCATCGTGGCTCGGACATGAAGATCGAGCGTTACGAAGACAAGCCGGTCTGGGTTAACACGGCGAACGTCGTCGTGGCCCAGCACGTGCCGGAGATTGATAAGACCGTGCTGACGCTCGCGAACGGGATGCAGTTCCCGATCGCCGAGAAGATGCACGAGCTCGTCGCGCTCTTCGACGCGGCGGAGAAGTTCGGATGAAATTCGTTTCGACCGTCTCGTATCACTCGGGCTGTCCGATGCACGACTCGTCTTCGACAGCGGCGCCGCTCTTCTGGAACGATCTGTCCGAGCTCCTCGAATACGTGAAGAAGAACATGAACGAGTATTCCGTCGAAGAGACGTACCGCTGCGATACGGGCGAGGTTTCCGACGTATCCGTGACTTACGAGTCAGGACCGCGTGGCCACGTGTACCACGGCGCGAAGGTGACCACGGCAGCCAGCGCGTATCAGCTGGTCGACGACGGCTCGGGCGGTCGCGTCTGGAAGGACATTACCGAATGAAGGTGAAGGACGTTCGCGCACGGCTCGCCCAGATTCTGGCGAAGGACCCGGAGATGGCCGACGTGAACCGCTTCATCACGATCGAGTTCGAGAACTCGAACGGGAAGATTCAGATCGAACAGCCGGTCGAAGATATGGCGGCGGTGTACCCGGCCCCGGATAAGCCGTGGCGTAAGGGCGAAGTGCAGTTCCTGGGGCCTGACGTATGAAGCGCATCTTCGCCCGAACAGTCCTGAATCTCGGCGTCACGGTGTTATGGCTGTTCGTGATGCCCTTCATGCTGGCCTGGGACCTGGCGGAGCTCGCGCTTCAGACGCTCGAGGAGTGGAGTGCTGATCGTCCGACATAAGCGCTGGCGCGACGTGGCGCTCCTGGTCACGAACTTCTGGCGCGGGCCGGAGTATTGGAAGTGCGGCGGCGAGTACGTGAATCTGGGCTTCGAGCGGTCTTACCCGATGGGGATTCGCCGACCATCGCTGAAGTGCATGAAGGGCGAGTGGGAAGTGTACTGCGGGCCGAAGGATGCGGAGTGCTATCGGGCCGGACCATGGAAGGACATATGAAGGCGGCGAAGTTTCAGGAAGGCGAACGCGTGTACTGCCAGACGCAGCACAAGCTTCGCGAAGACGGGTCGATCGACGGCTGTTACACGTGCGGCGGGTACGGGTACCTATGGGAAGCGCATCGCCCCTGCTGCGTCTGCGAGCGCATCGCGCTGTACCGGCCGGACCCGACGACGATCTACGTGGGTAAGAAGCTATGGTCCCGGGATGGCCTGGGGACGACGGTCCTGTCGCTGGACCCGCCGTTCCGCGCGGTCTGCGATTACTGCCTTCCGGAGTACGAGCGGAAGCATGGGAAGGTCGCGTAATGGCCAGATTTCGTAAGCGCCCCGTCGTGATCGATGCCGACCAGTGGCTCCCTGAATTGACGCGACAGGAGAATCTTCCGCCGTGCTGCACGGTCGTATCTGATGCGGGCGAATTATGCGTCGAGATCGCAACGCTCGAAGGCATCGTGCTGGCGAGACCTGGCGACTGGATCATCCGTGGCGTGAAGGGCGAGTATTATCCCTGTAAGCCGGACATCTTCGCGGCGACGTACGACCCGGAGCCCTGATGTCACGCTTCTTCACGTCCGATCTGCACTTCGGCCACAAGCGGGTAATCGAGTTCTGTTCCCGCCCCTGGCCGGACGTGTTCGAGATGAATGAAGGGCTTATCGAGCGGTGGAACGACACGGTCGGACCAGACGACGACGTATGGATTCTGGGCGACCTAACCTTCGTGGGTACCCAGGCGACGGCGCGATACATGAAGTGTCTGAACGGCCGGAAGCATCTGCTTCGAGGGAATCACGACTGGAAGCGCATCGGGCCGAAGCGGCTGGACCTGGGATTCGAGACCATCGTGGACGAAACGACGGACATCTGGCTCGACCATCCCGATGATGGCTGGCGGACCCACGCCCGGATGTCCCACTTCCCGTACCAGTTCAGCCATCCGTCAGATTCCCGGTACGAAGACCTTCGGCCGAAGGATAACGGCAGCTGGCTCCTTCACGGCCACGTGCATCGGTCGTGGAAGGTGAAGGGGAAGATGATCAACGTCGGCGTCGACGTATGGGATTACCGCCCCGTCAGCGAGCGGACGATCGTCGACATCATTCGCCAGGCAGAAGCGAACTGATTTAGAACAGTTCAGATGGGGGGAAGGCTTACAGCACTCGACTTGTTCTGCGGCGCGGGCGGAGCGTCCATGGGACTCTCTCTCGCCGGATTCGACGTTACGGGCATCGATCTGAAGCCGCAGCCGCGTTACCCGTTCGGCTTCATTCAGGGCGACGTACTCAACTTCGGGCCGCAGTTTCTAGGGAATTTCGATCTGGTCTGGGCTTCGCCGCCCTGCCAGCGGCATTCGATGTTCTCCCGGAATCTCGGAACGGCGCATAAGTTCCCGGACCTGATTCCGGCGACCCGCGAGCTCCTGGAAGAGAGCGACCGTCCCTTCATTATCGAGAACGTGGTCGGAGCTCCGCTTCGAAACCCGATCACTCTCTGCGGAACGATGTTCGGGCTGAAGCTTCTTCGGCATCGCCTGTTCGAAACGAACTGGCCCGTCGAGCCGCCGACCTGCTGCCTGCATCGTGGCGACGAGATTCCGGTGTACGGGAACGGCACGCCCCAGTGGCATCGCGAGACGTGGGGCCGGAACATCAGCATCGCCGAGAAGCGCGCCGCGATGGGGATCGACTGGACGAATCGCACTGAACTGTCACAAGCGATTCCGCCCGCGTACTCGAGATTCCTTGCGACGCAGTGGCTTATTCAATCCGGCCAGCAGCCTTAAGGGCCTGCACCTTCAGCCACGTAGAGACCGGGAGCGCAGCGCGCTTCGCGGCGACCTTCACGATTTCGTGCTCCTCGAGCCGGAACGAGACCGGGACGATCGCCCGGGGTTTCTGCTTACTGGTCTTCTTCTTCATGGGCGCCCCTTCGGCTTACGAAGTTTCTTCGCCAGATATACCGCATCACGCGCGGTATTCACCCATCGTCGGTAATGGTCGAGCATGTCCTTCTTCGCTTCGGAGAAGGTGTTAAATGGACCTTCGCTGAAACGGCTGCCGTGTATCTGCCATTTCAGTTCTTCGTCGCCCGGAACGAAGACGATCTCCGGACCGTCGAAGGTGTCTGACCCGTTATGGTACCAGCGCCCCTTCTTCTTCATTTCGAGCTCCCTTCATCCGGAACGAAGACCATCGCGACGACATATGGAATGCCTGCGTCTCGCGGGAAGTACGTCGTCCGGTACAGCACTCCGCCGGGAACGCGCATCGCTTCCGTGCGTTCCCAGTCGCCTTCGTCGACCATTCGCCATCGATACAGATCGAACTTCATTTCGAACTCCTTCCATGCGTCCATTTCAGTGATATGAAGTCCGCCTTCGGGAACAGCTTCTTCACGTGCGCTTCAGCCTTCTTCCGCGCTTCCGCGACCGTGTACGCGTACACCGCGTACTCTTCGTCCAGGTCGACGCCCGAATAACCGATCAACGCCGTAATCTTGTACGTGTACGCCTTCTTCATTTCTTGATCTCCTCGACGAACTGGTCGTACAGGGCGTCGCGATTCTCGATCCAGTACGCGAACGGGAGCGGCGCCGGATTCATCACGCTGGGCTCGTCCTTCACGTGCTTCAGACCGAACATGCAGTGGCCGTACATATGAAGAACGATGGGCTCGAGTTCTTCGACGGTCTCGGGAGCGTCGGAGCCGAGAACGAGCGGCTCGTTCGGCGTGCACTCCGGAATCACGTCCTTCTGGACGCGGCCCTGGTCGAGAACGATCGGCTGGAAGTCGCCGAGCTCGATTTCGTCAGGGGCCGTCGCGAAGCGGGCCGCGAGTTCCGCCTGGACCTTCGTGCGGAGTTCCGTCGAGTACGGATGCGGCATCACGCCCTTCCCGCAGGCGGCGAGAAGCGGCAGAAGGACCAGGACCAGAAGCTTCGCAGCCTGCTTCTGCGCCTTCAGAATCTCGTCGAGCCGCAGCTGGAACGCGATGGCGATAACCTGAAGGACGACAGCGGCGTCGAGCGCGTCCTTCGTCAGGGCGACCCGAATCGTGTCCTTCGCCCAGTATGGCGTCGCCGGGTCCTGCAGCAGTTCGTCGACTGTAATCAGCTTGTTCGTTTCCATGTCCATCTCCTAAATAGAAGGGGCGACCGAAGCCGCCCCAGCCTTGTTCAGTACGTCCAGCGATTCTTGTTATAGAAGCGCGTGACATCGAAATACCGGCCCGAGCCAGCATGAGACGCGACGAACGCATTCGCTTCGGCTTCAGTGCGGAACAGCTTCAGCGTGCTGTACACGCCGTGCGTCGTTCCGTTCCGCTTCGCTTCCCAGACCATCCATCCCGTCACGATCACCGTCTTCTTATTCATCGCATCTCCCATCTAAGACCAGTATAGCATTCTTATACTGTTATGCAATGGGATTCGGCGTTCGAAATCGAACGGTCGTAAGTACCTGTATTTAGGCTAATTCCATGGCGGCTTCCCGGAGCCGTTCGAATACCCACGAATAAGAGCGGCCGAAGTACCGGGCGAGCTCCGCCATGGACATGTCCTCGATGGCGAAGAGAACGGCCACTTCCCGGGCTTCCGGGGACAGTCGGGGAAGGATGGAATCGAACTCCCGGCGCTCGTCCTGTTCTTCGGTCTGGTCCGGAGCCGGAGCGTCGAAGCGCTTCTCGAGCATGGCGTCGAGCGAGAGTTCCCGGAACTCGGCGCGTGCGGAGCCGGTGCGGCCCAGAAGCTTCCGGAGCGCGTCGATCACCGCGAACTTGATTCTCTGCTTCTCGCCATGCCCTTCGAGTGCCTGAAGGCAGACTTCCTGCGCGACATCTTCTGCGATTTCTGCGGGTCCGAATCGGCGGGCGTGCTTAAGGGCGGCGGCGAGAAGCTTCCGAAGCTTCTCGTCGTCCATGCCTGATTGTATCGCGAATCGAAGATGGCTGGGCGGGAAGGACTCGAACCTTCAGCGGTGCGATTAACAGTCGCAGGCTCTACCATTGAGCTACCGCCCAGTACCATCGCCAGTCTATCAGGCGACGACTTCCTGCGCCGTCGCAGACTCTGCGTCCATCTCCGCCAGGAAGACTTCGAGTTCGATCGGATGTTCGGCGATTAGTCGCGCTGCGTGCACGTCGAGAGTCATGGACGTTCGAATTTCCGGGTCCGTAATGTCGAAGCGCTCGAGCCGCAGAACGTTGCCTTCGCGCTCGACACGCGTCGTCACAAGCGACTTGATTTCGCCAGCGAGAATCTTCTGGCTGAATTCGACCTTCTGTTCCGCCGACAGCTTCTGGGACTTCATCACCGCGTCCAGCAGCTGGAACTGATTCATCACCGGGACCTTCGGCGCGAGCTCCTCGACGGTCTTCTCCTGGCCCCTGGGGCGACGAGCGTTCGCGATGATGGCGCAGACGTGGGCGATGCCGACGGGACGCCCATCGCGCTTCGTGACACCGCGCCGTTCGAGCTCGTCGGTTATCTGGCGGCTGTTCAGGCCCTGCGCCAGAAGTTCGCGGACGACCTGCGTCGCGGACGATCCCTTCTTCATCTGCACGACCGGCGCCGCCGGCTTCTGTTCTTCCATCTTCTTCTTCTCCTCTACTTCCGGAATGTAATCCGGAATCTTATAGGTGTTCGTCGGAGTCTCGGGCGCGACATACTTCGGAATCTCGGGCTCCGCCGCCACGACCTTCCGGGGTTTCTTGTTCGCCTTGAGTGCTGCGATTTCGTCAGCGACTTCTTCTTCGATCTCTACCCAGGAATTATTCGCGATGATTACGGGGCGGCCCATCGCCTTGAACGTGTCCCGTACTGCGTAGTGGTCTTCGTGGGAGATCTGACAGAGACAGACTATCGCTAGGTCTGCTGTCGGCACTCGGCGAGCGCCATTCATCTGGTACTTGTGTATTACTTCGGCGCCGAGCCTTCGACAGCCGCGTGTGAATTGATTCTCCGGCATCTTCATGCCGGCGACTAGGACTACGGGTTTCACGACTTCACTCCATCAGTGGGACCCGTCGCCGCCGGGATGCATCTCGACGGCGACGGGCCTGTTCCGCGCGCTGGGCATCGTGCGTGGGTCCAGCGCGCGAAGTTCTTATACACAAACGGTAGCCGGGGCGAGAATCGAACTCGCGACCTATGGGTTATGAGCCCATCGCGCTACCACTGCGCTACCCGGCATCAGAAACTATTCGTCGCTGCGATTCGGCTGTTCGGCGACTTCGCCATTCCGCTCGCACTGCTTATCCCGCAGCGCCTTCCCGATCCAGGCGTACGCTTCTTCGAGCCCGGTCAGAGCGAGAGATTGATACCGCCCCGGGGGAAGAAGCGACTCGATCGACTTCTCGAGCGTTTCGAAGCACTCGCGGAATAGCTTCTGGTCGTTCGCGATGTCGTCGTCGTACTTCACGTAAGAGAATCGAGGAGCCTTCATCTTCATTTTCCTTCCGTCGCCTTCCAGGCGGCAGCTGAAACGAGCCACTGGGACAGCCGCACCGCCTGCGTGGCGGTCAGGTCCTGGTCGTTCAGCGTAATGTATCGCGAGCCGTTATACACTTCGCATCGCGCATCCGCCCACAAGGCATTTAGCGTGCGTGGCTTCTTCGGTCGCGGTATGCACTTCGGAGCCTTCTTCTTCATCGCTTCTTCCTTCCCTTCCGTTTCTTCTTCGGCTCGACGATCTTCGCCGTGTACTGGAACGTCCAGTCCTTCCCAGCGACGTTCTTCCATTCCCCATCTTCGTTCTTCGTATGGACGACGTGCGGGGCCGCAGCCGCCTGGGACATCTTCTCGACGAGCTCCTGACGGAGCCGCTCCTGCAGCGCGCGCGCCGCTTCCATCTTCTCGATCTCTCGAGCGAGATAGAACTGCGCCTTCTTCAGGTCTTCAAGCTCCGTGAACTTCGACTTCCGGCCCGCGCGGACCAGATACTTCACGACGTTGCCGCGTCGGTAGTTCAGTTCCCACGCTTCGATGGCGTCGAGCACTTCGATTCCGCCGAACGTGTAATGCGGCGGATGATTGACCATGTCGGGCTTCGCCGCTTCTTCGCGCTCCTTCTGAATGGCAGCTTCGCGTTCCGGGTCGCCCTTCACGTACCGGTCCTTCAGGATGTCCGAAGCCTTCCGCGCCACGTTCATTCGCGTCCCTTCTTGAACGACTCGAGATTCAGCAGCGGCATCGAGTTCCCGAACATGTACTGGGGAAGCTTCCCGTCCCACTTCTGGGCGATCTCGTACTCGACGAGCGACTTCGACTGCGCCAGCGCCTGCGTCTTAATCCGCATCGCTTCGGCTTCCGCCTTCGCGCTGGCGACCTTCTGCTTCGCTTCTTCTTCGATCTGCACGGTCTTGTTCTTCGCCTTCGCCGCGTCCTGAATGGCGACGACCTTCTCTTCGACGGCCTTCTCGTACTGGTCGTCGAAGTCGAGATTCGTCAGGTCCAGCTTCGTCACGGTCACGTGACGCGGCTTCAGGCCATCGGTGATTTCCGTCTGGGCGGTCCCACGGACTTCTTCGCGCTTCGAGACCAGATCGTCGGCGCGGTACCTGCCGACCGCGTCCTTCAGGGCTCCGGCGATTACCTGGGGAACGACCTTCTCGTACCAGTCTTCGCCGAACTGCGAGTACAGAGCTCCGATCTTCGTGGGCTCGGGGAAGTACGTGACCGCGTAATCAACGTCGACCCGCTGCGTGTCGGCGGTGAAGCACGCGGTCTTCGCTTCCAGCTTCATCTCGCGAACGTCGAGCTCCCGGATGCCCGACGAGAACGGGTTATAGAAGTACAGGCCCGGCGACAGCGGCTCGCCTTCGACCTTCCCCCAGACCTGCTTCACGCCACGGAAGCCTTCGTCGACCTGCGTGCATCCGCAGCCAGACAGCCACAAGAGTGCGGCGAGACCCAATACGACCTTCTTCACTTCGATTCCTTCCGATTCATGCGGTCGCGGATAAGGCCCACGACCAGTGTCGCCAGGTAACCGGCGAGCGCCATTCCCCCGAGCGCGACGATTGTTCCCATCCGCGACATTCCTTCGACATGTCGCCGACATAGTCAAGGAATGCTTATACATCAGTTCCGACGCGCCGCGTATTTCCGCCGCGACACGATTCAGCGACACCGATCCAGCTGCGCTTCGTCTGCGAAACGAAGGCGGTACGGCTAGGGCACGGCAGCGGGATTCGTCCCGCGCCGGGAGAGAGTGCGAAGTTGCGTCAAGATCAGTACCCTGTTATCCGTCACGTCAATCAGCACTCCTTCCGTGCCCGGAAGAGTCGTTCTGTACATTCCATCGGGCCCGAACGATTCGCAGTCGTTCGGGCCTTCTTATTTTCCACCGACATCTCGAGCGAACTTCGTATCGGGGCGGAAGTGCGCGCGCGGCGTAGCCAGAAGCGCGGAACAAGTGGGCGACTCCGCCGGTAGAAGCGGCGAGGGAAGCATTCGGGCACGGCAGCAGAGTCGAGGATTCAGGGAGAAGGCCCGCTCGCGCGCTGTCGCAGTCCTATGCGTCCCGGGGATACGGGGGGAACGAAACGTCAGCGGCGTCCAAGAGAAGAAGTCACCTTCTCGGGACTGCCTGCCTGAATCGCTTGTCCAGGACACGCGGGCGCGGAACATCGCCCAGTGCTGCGGGTTAGAAGGCTTCGGCCCGGTTACCGCAGAGGGACGCAGCTGACGGACTAGGAAGCCCGGGCGGAACGGGGAATGCTTCACGACGATCCCTGCAGAGGGGTTGTTAGGGAGAATGGCGGGCCTCTATCCCGAGAGAAGGAGAAGGCTGATGAAGAAGGACCCACAAGCGATCGAGTACGCGAAGCAGTGCCGCGATCTTCTGACGAGTTATCTCGACGGGAAGATCACCGAACGGCAGTGGCGCGAAGGACTTGAGTTCTTAGAGAACGCTGCACGTGCGTTGCGCGCGCGGTCTTCGTCTGCTGAAGAGAAGAAGCCGGAAACGAAACTTCCGGAAGCGAAACCGACTGGTCGCGACCTGGCTTGTGGCCGGGACGACTGACCAGTCGGACCATATAGGAGATGGTGAAATCATGAGTAGCACGAAGCTTATTTCGGCGCACGTTACGCCCGAAGACTTCGACCTGATGCAGCGCCAGTGTAAGGCATTCATCCGGTCGGGCCTTCTTCCCGATCACGTCTGGAAGGGATTCTCTGACGAAATCGCACTGGCCCGAGCGATCGTAATCGCGCAGAAGGGCCGGGAACTCGGCGTGCCGCCGCTGCAGGCGTTCGCGTCGATTACGGTGATCGGCGGGAAGCCTGCGATGTCTGCGGAACTCATGCTGGCGCTTATCTATCAGCGCTGTCCGGGAGCGAAGGTCACGTACACGACGCTTCCCGAGTCGCAGCAGCAGGAAGCGACGTACGTCTTCCAGCGTCCCCGGGGCGAGCCGCAGACGATTCGCTTCACGATCGAAGACGCCCAGCGCGCCGGAATCACGAACAATCCGACGTGGAAGAAGTACCCGGCCGCGATGCTTCGAGCTCGCGCGATTTCTGCCGGCGCTCGAGCGGTGTTCCCCGACTGCATCATGGGTTGTTACACGCCCGAAGAACTGGGTCAGGAGCCCTTGTCCGAAGAGATTACGGAGATGCAGCAGCAGATTCGCGACGTGACCGAAGAGAAGAAGGTCGGGACGGAAATCGATGAATCGCCGCCGAAGAATCTCCCGCCGGGGCGCGACCCGAAGTTCCCGAAGCCGCCGCCGGAACGGGAGCCGGAGTTCGAGCCAGAAGCGGAAGTCGAAGAAGTCGCGTCGACGGTGCCCATGGCGTCCGATCAGCTGCTTCAGACGGTCGCCGCCGAAGCCAGGAAGGCGCAGCTTGTCGGATCGGCACTCGTTCGCGTTCTGACGCAGATGTTCGGGAAGAGTCGTCTCGGCGAGCTCACGTCGGGAGAAGCGCAGCGGCTCCTTCTCGAATTCGGGAAGCGAAGCAGCGCGCCCCCGACCACTGCGGCACGCCCGCCGGTCGGGTCCGACGAAGACATTCGTCAGGCGGCTGAAGAAGGTCGATAGCCCGTTTCAGGTCCCCCGGGCGACGAAGAAGCCCGGGGGACATCAGCCAGTGCGCTCGCCCCGCGTTCGGCAGGAACTTCCCGAGCTCGCGCGCTTCCCAGACGAACGCCCAGCCAGGGATTACCCACTCCGTTTCGCTGCGGGGCCACGCGAGCACGACGGGGCGTTCCCCCACGTCCCGGATATAGACGCGCAGACCCGTCCCCTCACGGATCGTGCTCCGCACTTCGATTCCGCCCACAAGGTCGCCTTCCTTCCGCGTCGCGAAGTCGTACGTCGGGTCCGGTAACCCCAAATACCGGGCGACGGCGAGCTCGGCGATCGCCCCCTGACGACGAGCCCGCGTGACATCGATGTTAGGAACGAGAAGGTCCCTGGCGCCGTGGGCAGACGCCTTCTGATGCCGTGCGACCGCCCGAGCGGCGACGTGAGAAGCCGCCGACTCGGGAAGTCGCACGACTTCCCCCCAACCCACGAAGCCATGTTAACGGCATACCGGCGGCTTGTCTTCGCCATGTCAGGTTAGTATCGTGTCGGCGTATGCAAGGGCTCCGATTGAAACCGAATCCGCGCGGGCCGCTGCGGAACTGGCGCGAGATGTACGACCTGATCGAACGGCTGCGGGCGGAAGGGCTGTCGCTCGAAGTCGCCTGCGTCGAAGTCGGCGTCTCGTATTCGACGTATCATCGCTGGAAGAAGAAGATCGCAGTCTGTTCGGGCGGTCGACCGTGAACGAGTCGGAACGGGCCTGGGTCGAGTACGAGAAGAAGTTCGATGCCGCGCTGACGCAGATCGGAATGATGGCGGTGCGCGAAGCGATGAAGCAGGCGTTCGGCGCGGGATTCTCCGCTGGGCGCGCGCTGGGTTATGCCGCCGCCACGCGCCGCGAGACGCCGAAGGACGATGAATGCACGTCGAAGAGTTCCTGAAGGCCGTCGCGAAGCGGAAGGCTCTCGATAAGACCCGGACCCGCGCGAACATCGCCGTTCTGATGCAGCTGGAAGACGACGACATCCCGCGTCTGTCGGAGCTCGTTCGCTGTTACGACCAGGCCATCAGCCATATTCTCGAATGGGCGGACCAGGCGGAACTGTCCGAAGACGCCGAAGCGATCGTGAAGGTCGCCGCCGAAGCGCATCTTCGGGTCGAAGGCATCGCGGAAGCCGGGAATCTGAAGAAGTGGGGCGCTGATGAAGCGTGAAGACACGGAAACGCATGTCACGCTGGGGCCGGAGCACGGCTTCCACTATCCGGACCCGAACGCGAATTCGAGTCCGATTCTCCTGCCGCGCGACCCGGCGGGACTGCGGTTTCTCAATCGAGAAGAACGGCGGCGCCATATGGCGCTGCTGAAGAAGTACAGGGGGAAGTTCTACATGCTGAATCTGAATCAGCCGATCGAAGCGGTGGACGCCGACGGCACGGTAATCAAGAACGCGAAGGAAGAAATTCCGACGGTGAAGGAAATCGCGCTCTACGGCCTTCGCCAGGCGCACGTGCTGGATCGGGAGTCGGGCTTCGACGACAAGAACATCCGGTACCAGCTGGCGAAGCGCATCGAGAAGGCGGACGAGCTCGAGATCACGGAAACCGAAGCGAAGATTCTGAAGAAGCGCGTCGGCGCGCTCTTCGTGCAGATCGACATCGTCGGGAAGTTCGGCGAACTGGTCGACGCCGCGCTCGAGACGAAGAGTGCGTGAGTTCTTCGGGGATTACGGATACTGGGCCGCCATGCTGGCGGCCCTTGTCCTTATCCTGACGTTCGAGTTCTTCAGTCCGTGACGTACAGAAGCACTCGCCCCGTCGCCGAGTTCACGGCGTTATTCGTCAGCTGGAACTGATACGTCCCCTGCAGGAACGGCGGCACCGAAGTAACCGTCCCCGGGGAGCCTGCGACGAGCGGGTAGACCTGTTCGGTGTTCGACGTATGGCGATTCGCGAGTGCGCCAGCAAGCGCATCGAGAGTCGTGTCTTCCGGATCGCCGAAGGCGATGTCGTAGTTCGCCGTCGGAGCCGTCGAGCCCGGATTCGTGATCACCTTCGTGACGTACCCCGAGATGGGGATGTTCGTGTTCGGCACCGTCGCCGCCGACGCATCGGCGACCCAGTCGATCTGAATCACGCCCACGTACAAGGTCTGGCCGCCCTGGCTATAAGGTCGGGTCGAACGGGTTACCGTCACGGTCCCGGCCGCGTACGAGCTCGCCGCGACCAGAAGGCCCACGAAGAACGGATGAAGAATCTTCTCGAACGTCAGCTTCATTGCTTCCCCTGATAATCCTGGTCCAGGAACATCACGGCATTCGACATGATGCGCTCGACGAACTCGCGAGCGAGATTCCCGACCTTAATCGTTCCCGACAGCGTAACCGTCTTCCCGTCGACCGCGAACTTCAGCGGATCGACCGGGCCCGGACCCACGCCGCACTCCTTGTTGATCCCGCAGACTTCGACCGAAGCCGTCTGCACCCATTCGCGGACGAAGTCCTGCGCTTCCTTCACGTCCCAGCGGGCGAGATACGAAATCTTCGCGATGTCGCCCTTCGAGTTCTGGGAGATGTTCAGAAGGACCTGGGTCCCGTTCACTTCGACCGGCAGGAAGGCCGGACCGCCGGAGTCGCCGAAGCAGAGTGCACCGTCGCCGGCCTTACCGGTCACGATGTCGAAGCCCGAGAAGCCGGTGATGGACGACATGCCTTCGCGAAGAACGCCGTCGTTACCGCCGGTCCCGCCAGGCTGCGTGCAGCCGTAACCCATCAGCCGGATGGGCATTCCGACCTTCGCGACATCTACCGTCGACGGCAGAACGCCGTACTCCGGAAGCTTCACTTCCCGGTCGATTACGCCCAGCGACACGTCCATGTCCTTCCGGGGATAGAGCGGATGGCGGGTAATCTTCGCCGAATACTGAACGCCGTCGAGCGTGAAGACCGACGTGGCTCCGGTCGCAGCGCAGTGGGCCGCCGTCGCGAGCGCTCGCGGCCCCACGATGGACGCGGTACAGCCAGCGTTCCCGGTGCGAATGCGAACGACGTGCTTCCACGTGTTCGGCGAAACGGGCGTGCCGTTGATCAGCGTCGGAACGATCGGACGCGGGCCTTCGGGCTCGATGATGCGCGCCGCTTCGACGACATCTTCATTGACCCAGGAGAAGGCGGGTTTCTGCGTGCCGGCATTCGGCTGCTTACCGCAGGCGAAGAGCACGGCGATCGCTATCGTGACCGCCGCGCCGGCGAAGAATGCCCAGCGAATCATTTCGACGCTCCCTTCGGGGGAATTTCGCACTCGATGCCGAAGCACTCATTCTTCAGACGAGCCTTCGCGCGTTCTTCGGCCGCCTTCCGGTCGCGCCGATTCACCTTCAGCGATTCCAGGAACTCCTCGAGAATCTCCTTCACGCCAGCGGGTAAGCCAGGAAACCGCCGGAGAATCAGCGGAATCCCGAAGCGGATGGCGAGCGTGATCAGCAGATTGATTAGGAAGGCTGGCATTTTCAGACTCCGATAAGCAGGCGGACTCGCTTAAGCAGGTCGAGCGCCTTCGTTCCGATTTCGACGCCTTCCCCGACAAGGCCGATCGCCTCTTCGAGATAGCCGACCGCGGTCTTGATCTTCGCTTCGACGTTCTTGTCTTCGAGCGAGAGTTTCGCGTTGAACGCATCCTGGACCTGAAGCCGTTCGGCCGCGTCGAGATCGCCGAGCTCTTCGTCGACCTGCGAGAAGTCGACGCCACGCAGCGTCTGGACCGGGCCCAGCAGCTGGAACGCCGCGAGCACGTTGCCCTTCAGCACCTTCGAGCCGATGGACAGAACTTCCGCCGTCGCCCCTGCGATGGCCTTCAGGTTATCGATTCCGTATTTCACGACCATGTACATTCCCCCCGGCGGTAATTGTACGTCAGCGGACGCCTTCATGCTCGATGGAGAAGTGATTCCCATCCCCGAAGCGACCGCCCCAGACGCACGTGAACTCTTCCTGGGAGAACGATTCCCAGTGCTCGCCCGCCTTCTGGTAATCGACGGTCCGCGTCAGGAACTTCCCGTCCTTGAACAGATTCAGGTCGATAGCGAGACGCTTCGTATGCAGGCTGTTCGAGATGCCGCGCCCGTCCTTCGCGTACGCTTCCGCCGTTTCCGGCGGACGCCAGGCTTCGCCCAGCGAGCACTCGTAACCGAGATGCTCAAGGTCTTCGAGGAGCCGCCCGACCAGGATCGCGAATAACTTCTGCTTCTGAATCAACTTCACGCGGTTATTTTACCGCGACGCGCGCTCTTCTTCCTGGCGCTTCCGCGCTTCTTCGACAGCCTGACGAAACGCTGGCGAAGTCTGCTGCAGCGTGAAGACGGTCGCAGCCTGCCGCCCAGCGCCGTTCTTCCCGGCGGCGACGATCTGCGGGACGTGGCGGGCCACGCGCGGATCGGACGCGATGGTCGAAACGACCTTCGTGGCGCCGTCGCGAAGCGGGATGTACTTGTCCAGCATCTCCTTCGCCATGCGCGGACCGTGCTTATCGACGTAAGCGCCGACTGCACCGCCGGCGGCGGTGCCCGACATCGCCCCAGTGGGACCGCCGACCATGCCGCCGATGGCCCCGCCGGCCGCGCCGAAGCGGAACGCGTTTCGAGTGCCGTTCGTCCGTTCGCCTTCGAAGGCCCGAAGGGTCTTCAGATTCTTGATTTCGCCGGTGATGCCCGGGAGCTCCGCTTCCAGCGCGGTCTGCATCTTCTGCGCTTCGATCGGCGGCTGCAGGTCCTTCGCTTCGTACTTCGGCGTCAGGCGATTCAGGAACGTTTCCGAGTTCGACGGCGACAGCTTATCGAACGGCGCCGCCCTGGCGCGGGCGGCAGCCGCCGCCTGCGCTTCGGGAAGCGCGAGCTCGTCCAGCGAGCCCAGGAAGTCGTTCCCGGTACGGCCGGACAAGTTCTCGAGCACGCCCTTCGTGTCGTTCGCGGTGTACGAGCCCAGATTCTGAAGCCGTCCAGTGCGAGCGCCACTCTTCCCGAGCACGTCGGTACCGGCGTTCAGGAGCCGCATGTCGTCGCGGACGCCCTGCATCGCATCGCGGTAAGCCGGCGCCTGGCTCTTCACCTTCATGTCCATGTACTGGCGAAGGCGAGCGAGCGCCGTCTGTTCTTCCGGCGCGAACGTTCCCGCCGGTCGCGAGTACGCTTCAGAAGTCGCCCGGTCGATAGCCTTCATCAGGCTCTTCGCCTGCTTCCCGTCGATTTCCGCCGGCAGCTTGTCGAGATAGTCCCGCCACTGCATCAGGCGATTGAACGAGTCGGACTGGGCGCCCGGAGCGGGACCCGCTTCCTTCCCGATCGGAGTCAGAGTCCGCAGCTGCTTCGTCAGCTGGGTCTTCAGGACCTTCGTCGGGATGGTCACGTCGTCGGGAATCAACGTCGTGGCGTTCCGGGAGCCCTTCACGACATCGCCGCGCAGCTGTTCGAGGGAGCGGTCGATGTCGTCGCCGACTTCGACCGCACGCATCCCCTTCGCCTGGACCGCCTGTTCTTCGGCGGACTCGGCGGCATCTCGGAGCGCCGTTACCTTCAGGTCGATCTTGTCCTTGATCTCCGCCTTCGTGGGATTCGCGTTGATCGCCTTCGAGTTCGCCAGGTAATCGCGGATAGCGTCGTCGTTCACGCCCATCACGTTGCCGAAGATGCGGGCCCGATTATCCCATAGCTTCCCGCCGAGATAGCCGGCACCGGCTCCGGCGCCGATCTTCGCGGCAGCACGTCCGTAGTCGCCGCGCTCGATGTCCTTCCTGGCGAGCCAGCCGCCGGCGAGACCGCCGATGGTCGCTCGAGCCGGAACAAGCGACAGCGCGCCGCCGACGCCAGCGCCGACGCCAGTATCGAGTGCAGCGCGACCGACTTCGCCCTTCGTCAGGTCCGCGTTCGAGTTTCCGAATCCGTAGAGTCCGCCCTGGACCATGGCCGGAACGACCTTCGTCGCCAGCACGCCAGTGCGGGCGGTGTTCGCCGCGTTCGCGCCCTGCGCCGCACCGGCGCCAGCGCCGAGACCGGCGGTCAGTGCACCGATGCCGACCGCCTGCGTGATGTCGCCAGCGATGGAAGCCTTCGGATTCTGCCGACGCACTTCGCCGAATGCTTCGCGCGCTTCGTCTCGAGCTCGCCGATAGCGGCTCCCGAGTCGCGACACCGCATTCGCGACATCGCCCTTCAGGACATCGCGGCCGGTCTGATAGGCGGCAGTGCCTGCGCCGACCGCTTCATCGCCTAATCCGAAGAGATTCGTCGCCGACAGCGCGAAGGCTTCGACGGGATTCGCCTTGAACTGCGTCGGATCGACCGGCTCCGCTGCTGCAGCCGTGGGAACAGGCGTCGGAGTGGGCGTCGGGACTTCCGATCCGGGCTCGCCCGGAAACGGCGTCTCGTCGACTTCGACCCACTCGTCTTCTTCCTTCGGGGGAACTTCGATCCATTCGTCAGCCATTACTTGATCTCCCGAATCACCGTTCGACCATCAGGATAGACGAGTTTTTCCTTCTTCCCGTCCTTCGACACGAAGCGCTTCGGCTGGCCGTTCGCCGCGCCGACTCCGCCCGCCTTCGGCGCGAGCCCAGTGGCCGGCGCCGGCGGGAGCTCGCCCTTCAGCTTCGCCTTGTTCTGCTGGGCATCACCGCCCATCAGCTGCGTGTACTGACCGACCCGCTCTTGTTCGATGCGCTGAAGCTTGTTCCTGGCGTGCGCCATCATCTCGTTCGCCAGATCCTGCATCTGCTTCGAATCTTCCGGAGTCATCGTGCCTTCGGAGATCTTCTCCGACCATCGATTCAGCCGAGCGTCGAGCGCCTGGCTTCCGCCCCAGTTCTTCACGTCGAAGTCCGACAGCGGGCCCTTCTCGCCGACGGCACGCGCCATCTGAATCGGCACGGCAGCTGCCGCGACCGGATTCTTCTCCGCCATCTTCGCGAGTCCGGAAACCTGCTTCAGATTGTCGATCTGGCCTTCGACATCCTTCGTCGCCGACGCGTACCCCTTCTGCGCGTTCTCGAGTTTCGTGGTCTCGAAGCGGCGCTGCGCGGCGGACGCCACGACATCGGTGTTACGACGGGCGTTCGCTCGATTCGCTTCGCCTTCGGTCTGGCGAACGCCGAGCGTCTTATCCGTCAGCTTCTCGCGGAGATTTCGATTCTTCTCGTTCTCCGCTCCGCGCGCGGTGATTCGCTGATCGTTCAGGTCACGCTGAACGTTCCCCCGCTCCTTCGTCAGGAAGTAATTCCTGAGAAGCATCATCTCGTCCTTGTCCGCATCGCGACGAAGCTTCATCCGCTCGAGCGGCGCGTTCGCCGCGTCGTTCAGCGTTTTGAAACCGGAAGCGTCGAAGGGCGTCGTCGCTCGAGACATGGCGTGTCCCAGTCGTCCGCCGGCTTCGGCGATGCCGACTCCCAGCCGATTCATCCGCGCCTGGTCGGACGCCGATTCGATGTCGCCCTGAAGGGCCTGCCGCTTCGAGAAGTATTGTCGCAGGAGCTCGTCGGTCGTCTGGTCCGTCGCTGCCGCTTCCTGCACTGCCGGCGATGCCGGATCGGTCGCAGGGTCAGCGCCAGGAGCTCCGAGAAGCGGCGGCGCTTCGGGCTCGGCGGGAACTGGCGCAGCGGACGCCGCGAGCCGCGCCATCCGCTGTTCTTCGAGATCTTCGTCGAGCATGTCCATCGGGTCCATATGCGCCCCCATTAGTACGTCGTGACCGTCTTCTTCTTCTGGTCCGGGTCTTCGTAATTCGCGGCGACGGTACCGGCAGCCTGGGCGACGGAACTTCCGATGCCGCCCCACATATTCGCAGTCGAATCTGCCTGCTTCTGAATGTTCGACGCCTGATTCGCCCGGGCGTTCGCCTTCCCCTGCGTCAGGGCCATCTGGTCTTCGAAGACCTGCCGACCGAGACCCTTATTATAGGTCTCTTCCTTGTTCGCGAGATCGGTGTTCGAGTTCGAGAGATTCTGGCGATTCGTCAGATTGAACTGCTGCGCGGTGTTACGACCGGCAACGTTGCCGGAGCGAATGGCCTGCGAGTTCTGCGCGTTCCACTGGGCGATTTCGTCCTGCGCCTTCGCAGCGGCAGCCTTCTCGCCGAACTCCTGCGTGCGCATGTTCGTGGCCATCGAGCCGCCCTGGGCGAGCGCATCGAGCGCGCGTCGCTGCGCTTCCGCCTGAATCTGAAGACCCGCCTGCTGCGCGCGCCGTGCCGACTCCTGCTGATTCATCAGCTGGGCGGCGAGCGCCGTTCCGGAGCCGTACCCGCCACGCTGCTGGGCGTCCTGAAGGATGGCTTCCCGACGACCGCGCTCCTGCGCCGCGAGATCGCCCATCGTGTTCTCGTACGCGGCCCGGTCCGACAGCATCATCCCGCCGTTCGAGCCGATGTCCTCGAGCGAGTTCAGGGCCTTCATCTGCGCTTCGCGGACCGCCGGGTCCGTCGAGATGCCGACCATGTTCGAGTCGCCCAGCTGGACCGCGACATCCGACTCGGGCGTGTAATCGCCCTGGTACTGGTAGCGCTGAAGGGCGATGCGGCGCGCTTCTTCGGGCGGAACGCCGATCGCTTCGTAATCCTTGATCGTCTGTTCGATCAGACGATTCGCGTTCTCACGTTCGGCAGCGGATGCACTCGCGCCGATGGCTCCGGCGCCGATGCTTCCAGCCGCCCCGACCGCCGCTGCTGCAAGTGGAATCCACGGCATTACAATCCCCCCAGTTCCTTATAGTAGAGCCCGAAGTCCGCATGATGGCGGAATCCGAGATCCTGAAATCGGCGACGCATGTTCCGCACGTTCGCGAGAACGGTCACGAAGCGCAGGCCCATCATCTCCGCGTGCGCCGTGAGAACGCGGGTCAGGGCCCGAAGGCCCAGGTCGCGTTCTTCCGGCATCGCGAGCGGATTCGCGATGATGTTATCGAGGTACCCACGGCGGGCGCGCTCGTCCCGGAACAAGAATCCCATCGCCGTGTCGTCGACGACGATTCCCTTCCCGGCGAGCACGTCTTCCGGCGGCATCTCGATGCCGTAAGCATCGAGCCATCGCCGGAGCATTCCGCCGTGCTTCTGCATGTCGAATTCGGAAATCATCCGAGTCCGTATTTCTTCCGGATGGCGTCCGTCGCCGCCTTCCAGCGAGCGACGTTATCGTCCTGCCAGCGGCCCAGGGCCTGCTGATACGGAGTGCCGTAACTGCCAGGCGTCCGTCCTTCGAACGCATCGGCCGGGTCCAGGCCCTGAAGGTACGGATCGGAGCTCGTCACACGGAAGTCTCGCGCCGCAGCGCGGACATCAGTATCGAGCGCCGCCTTCCGGCCCTGCAGGTCGGAGTACATGCCCAGCTTGTCGAGTTTATCGACGTACGGCTCCCAGACCTGCTTCCCGGCCTTCCCTTCGTCGGAGAATCGACCGGCGGACTCCGCCGCCAGGAGCGTCTTCGGGTCCAGCGCCGCCAGCTGTTCGAGCGCTCGCATCTTCGCGATGTCCTGCGTTCCGGCGACGGCGTCCCGATTGAACGCCGTATCAGCGGCGTACTGCAGGTAACGCGGGTCGTTGAAATTCAGGCCCATGAAACTCTGATCGGCGCCGCGCATCGGAACGACGCCAGACCAGTCGAACTGCGACGCGGTCCGGCCGTCTTCGAGTTCGCCGCTCGGGCGGTAATCGCGGGGATTCGAATACAGCAGCGATGTCGACCACGGATCCTTCCCAGTCGCATCCTTGTACTGGGACGCGAGATCCTGGGAGCGGTACGGGTCCGCAACGCCGCCGAAGGCCCAGGCGTTGCCGATGTTCATTCCCTGGTACTGGGCATTCGGATCGACCCACGGCTTACCCGTCGCGGTGTCCTTCACGTCCGACCAGGTCTTAGGTACGCCCAGGGCGTCGGTACCGGCCTTGAGATCGTCGCGATTCTTCTTCTCCTGGGCGACGCGAGTATCGAGCGCGCCGCGCGCCGTCTGAATCGCACCGGGGCCGGTCTCGAGCACGTTGCCGGCATCATCGATGCCGATGGCGCCGCGAGTGGCGGAGCGCGCGGCCGTCGTCTTCGCCTTGTTCTGCGCCGCGTAAGCGTCGAGCGCTTGTCCCAGGTCGGAGAAGCGCTGCTGCGCCGCCTGCGCCTGCTGCTGCACGTTCTGGAACGCCTGGCGGGAAGCCGGGTCGTTCTGAATCAGCAGATTGTCGAGCCGCTTCTGGCCGCCGGTATAGTCGTACCGACCGGCACCGCTTCCGAACTCCTGATCCAGAAGGGTCTTCCGGCCGCCTTCGGACTTCGTCGCTTCGGCCGCCTGCTGCGCCTTCGTCGTGGCGTCGAGCGTCGAGCCGTATGTTCCGTACGAAGCGAAGTCGTTCGGCCCCTGGTACCGGGCGTCCCGCATCTTCTGGACCTTCGCGAAGTCGTCGGCGTTTCCGACCAGTCCCGTCGCATCCGTCCCGATGCGACCGATAAGCGCGTCGTCCTTGTCGACGGAGCTCGCATCGGAGTCCGCCCGGAAGGAGCGATCCGTGTCGTCGAGCGCCGACGTTGCCGTCTGGACCTTCCCGCCGACCCGGTCTGCGACCTTCTGGCCGAATCCGAGCGACTTGTTCGCGTCGAGATACTGCTGAAGATTCGTGTACTGACCCGAGCGCGTGCCCTTCGGCGATCCCGCTTCCTGGACCTTCTGGCCCCCGCCGGTCACGACCGGGGATTCCTGGCCCAGCTGAACATTCATCGGGTCGTTCAGTTTCTGGTCTTCTTCATCTTGTCCGAAGAAATCGTACGCCATTTCATCCCCCGGTTACGGAGTCACCCGAACGCGAATACTGTACTTCGCGCCCACGGTCAGGGCGGACACCGAAGGTGCCGCACTTACCTTAACAATCTGCGTCAGCTGAATCTGGCCGGACTGCGTGTACTGCCACGCCGCGAGCACGATAACCGGCGCATCGTTCTCCGTCGCCGCGACAATCTGCAGCGCCAGCGGCTTCGCCGGTCTCGTCCAGCGAAACGACTGCGGAAGCGTCAGCGCGTCCGACTGGTAAGTGAACGAGAAGACGAACTCCTGGCCGATGAAGTTATCGGGGAAGACGATGCCGTCGTTCACGATCGCGACCGACTGCTTAATGAAGTCGTTCAGCGGCGAGATAAGCTTCCCGATCCACTCCTGGACTTCCTTCGGGAAGCCTTCGACCTGCAGCAGCTGAAGCGCCTTGATCCTCACGTGGTCACCACCGTGCTGCCGGTATCGCGCATCGGAATCGACAGTCCCTCGAGCCGGAAATACGCCTGGCCTTCACGAATCCGGAATCGAACGCGCAGAAGCGCTCCGCGCTGCTTCTCGAGCGGAACGTACGTGCGCTTCGCGGTGAAGATGTCCGTGCCGCCCCACGATTCTTCGGCCCAGGGGAACAGGCCCCAGCTGGCAGTTCGATTCCCGGCCAGAGGAACGTCTTCATAGAACGCAGACGCATCGGTCGCGAAACTCGCCGTCGCTTCTTCGAAGCGGGCGACGCGGAACAGCCACGCCACTTCCGGGAAGTGATGCAGCATTCCCGGGTTTCCGCCCAGCGGGGCGTATTCGACTTCGACTTCGTACGCCTTGAGGATCGTGGCGCTCCCGGCGGTCCAGGTCCCCAGGTCGTCGGCAACGGTCACGTACGTCGAAGCGATTTCCTGAACGACGGACTGAACATCGGCTGCCTGGTACAGGATGTCGCCCACTTCGATTTCGTTCGTCGACGTAAGGAAGACCTGCGTTCCGGACGCGGACGTGATCGTGTACGCGACCCCGTAATCGACGTAATCGGTGTACTGCCGGTCCTTCCGTTCTTCTTCGATGAAGGACGACGTTCCCGAGCCCAGATACATTCTGTCGTTCACCGGGGAGACAGCGGCCGCCGTCTTCGAGAACTCCCAGCGCGTGTACGCCTGCGTGAAGACGTTAAACACGAAGACCTGCGTCGGCACCGTGTCCCCAGACGCCGAGACGGTGAAGAGCGCGTATTGTCGGTCGGTCTCGTAACCGGCGCCGAACGAATAGTACCGGACCGCATTCAGCGCGAGACCGAACTGGTCGAGAATCAGGTCTTCGATGGGCCGCGAGACGACAGAAACGCCCGTTTCCGAGACCGTCGTGATGCCCTGGTCGAACAGGCCCCAGATCTGATTGTTCACGACGGCGAGCGTGTCCGGCGCGATAAGCTTCGCCGACGAGTCGAAGAGATCGACCTGGAAGTTCGTCGGGTCCGTACCCGTCACGCGGAAGATGCCTTCGCGGTCCTTGAACACGAAGAGCGAGTTCCGAAGCTTCTTGATTCGGCGAATCGGGTTGTTCGCCGAGCCCACGCGCCGAATGTTAATCAGCGGGACCGCTTCGCCCTTCTCTGATTTCGAAATCATCAGGGCGTTCTGGAAGTCGTCGTTCGAAGACGACTCCGCCGACGCCAGCGACGGATTGAACGCGCCGCCATTCGCCGATGCCTGCGCAGTGAAGCTTCCGCCGGCGAACGTGCGCCGCTCGAGAAGAATCTTCCCCGGCAGGTCGTCAGGCCCCGACAGGTAATACGCGTACACCGTCGACGACGCGTACCGATTGATTACCCGAATCAGCGACTGCGTCGTGTCCGCGATGTTCTGCGCGGGCGTTCCCCCGGTCACAAGCGCGTATTCGCCGGAAGCGATGGTCTCGGAAGCCTTCGCCGTGTACACGACGCCGCCGATTGTCAGCGTGTCGTTCAGCTGAATGCCGGCGGAGCCGCCGACGGCCACGATCGTAATCGACAGCCGATGCAGAGATTCCGTGTTCGCGTAGAAGATGCAGTTCGAGAACTCCTCGATGTCCTCGCAGAGGGGCGGGCGGTCGTTCGCCTGCGCGATGCCTTCTTCGGACGGATTCGTGTACAGCGACGCGCCCCGGAGATCGTCGGGAGTCTGGTCCGTGAAGGTCAGAGTCCCGGCCAGAATTTCGCCGGCCGTCGGATTCGCTTCGTACACAAGGCCCAGTTCGTCGTCGGGCTCGATGGCGGAGCCGCCGGAAGCCTTCGAACGGTAGACCTGGAAGAAGAACGCGGTCGTGATGTCGGCGGGAATCGTGGTCGTTACGGAAACGTCTCGAGTGCCGCCAGACGTGTTCGTGACGACCGCGCGCCCCGACGGAGCTCCGAGTCGAAGTGTGTTATTCGCGTCCCGGATGCCCCAGACGATGCGGTACGCCAGCTGATTATTATTCGCCAGGAAGCCCGACGCGCCAGACAGCGCCAGCGAGATGTCGAGCGCCTTCGGAACACCGGCCAGGGCCGGCGTCGCGTTATAGGCATCGAGCCGGTACACGCCGCCGTCGGACGTGAAGTACGCGTTCGATTCCGCGAGAAGGAAGCGAGTCCGCGCCAGATTGTCGTCGGGATTTCCGTACGTGCCCGACAGGGCGGTGAAGGTCGTTCCGTTCTTGTACCCGATGTTCCCGCCGGTCCACGCGGCGAGCGTCTGGTCCTGGTAGAACGCGATGCGGCCGATGCGGGCGTTGCCGTCGGCGATGGAAGCGACGCGATTGAAACCGCGACGCGGCTCGATCACGTTATCCCGCGTGATGATGCAGTTCGCTGCGCGGAGAAGTGCGCCTTCGGGGACCGAAGAGAACTCGTTCGGATTCGTGTACAGGCCCTTGTGGCGGACCTGAAGCAGCTGGGCCATCGGTTAACCCCGCTTCCGAAGCATCCCCGAACGGTTATTAACGACCTTCCCTTCCTTCTCGACTCGAGGATTCAAGAGATCGAGCGCGTCCTTCGCCATGTTCTTCGCGTCGGCAGTGCCGGCTTCGTACAGCTTCATGTCCTGCGTCCGCAGGAGCACGTTCGCGATCTTCTGGGCGAAGAGCGGATGGACATCTTCGGGGAACTGAATCACCGGGGACTCGCCGGCGAGCGAAACCCAGTCGCCCACTTCGAGCTCGTCGGGGAGCGCCGAAGCGAAGGTAATGGACCCGCCGGAGCCGGTCGCGATGTTCGTGATGGTCTGATCGATGGCGCGCCAGTCGAAATGCGGCTCCGCCTGCACGATGTCGAGAACGCTCGCCGTGGTCCAGTCCGACGGGACCGACTCGCACGTGACTTCGTTCGTGTTCGTATCGATGGCGGTAATCTGCGCCGCCGAAGTCTCGGCGACGAGCCGATTCGGACGCATGATGATAGTCGTGCGCAGCGTCGACCATCCGCCGCCGTCCGTCGGGACGACGTAGATGCGATTTCGCTTCACGTAGAAGCCGGGCTTCGTCGACGGGGCGTAATTCAGGTCCAGGAGTTCTTCTTCGAAGTACCGGGTCGCATCCTGGCGCTCCGTCCCGTTCAGAAACGCAACGTTCTCGAACTTCGCCGCGACCGCGCGGGTCGGAATCATGAAGTTCGACGTGCCGGTCCCGAGAGTGAAGTCGACATCCGTCGACCAGAAGTTCTCTCGAATCCGATTGATAAACGGGACCATCTCGGCGCGCATCACTTCATTCGCCATCTGAAGGAAGCGCGCTTCGGTGTACGTGTTATTCGAGGTCGGGATAGCGCCCCGAATCTTCACCGATTCGAGAAGGTCGGACCACGTGTACGCCATGCGTTAGTCCGCCATCTTCGCGTAGAGCCGCTCGAGCTCCGCCTGTTCTTCTTCGTTCAGTCGCGACGGGTCGCAGCCTTCCATTTCCATCTTCTGCGCACCGGCGCCGCCAGGCTTCATCCCGTTCTGCGCTTCCTGGCCTTCCGGCGCTTCTTCCCCTTCGATTTCGATTTCGACGGCGGGCGTCGCCTTCGTCAGCGGCTCGGAATTCATCTGTTCGCGAAGCGACGGACGCTCTTCTTCCATCTCTTCTTCGGCGGGCGACTCTTCGCCCTTGTACGCCTGCGCCATCCGGTCGCCGAGCTCGCGGCCCATGTCGTCCAGAATCTTCTTCTTCAGAAACTCCATGCTTCCCCCCCCTTAGATCTTGATAATGAAGTTCACGCCGAGCGCAGAAACTCGCGTTTCCGCACCGGATCGCGGCGTGCCGTTGGATCCATCGGTCTTAAGATCCTGCGCTTCCATCTGGATGCCGCTGTTATCCGTGCCGCGCACGAAGTTGTGATTTCCGCTTCCAGCCGTTCCGCTCGACGAGTACAGAGAACCGTCCGTAACGCTCTTAATCTGATGGTAGTGGCCCTGAATCTGGTCTTCCTGCGTCGCGCCGAGAGAGGGGCCGGACTTCGACCTGGTATTGATCGTCTGACTTCCGCTTCCGCGCGGGACCACGCCCTGGAAGTTCGGCACGTTGAACGTCGTCGAGCCGTCGCCGGCTCCGAAGGTCGTGGAGATCACCGCGAACAGAGCGGAATAAGTCGTGCGACTGACGGCGCTTCCGTCGCAGAGAAGCCAGCCCGTCGGAGCGGAGCCAGTCCCCCACATAAGAACAGCGCCGGTCGGGACACCGACATCAGCCCATTTCACTCCGGTCGATTGTGCGGAATCCGCCTGTAAGACCTGCCCATTCGATCCCACGCCCTGCTTCGTCAGCGTCGTGGCCCCGGACGCGACGGGGATGTCCCCCTTCGTATAGGACGCGATGTTCGTCCCGCCGCGCGAAACCGCGAGCGTCGCTTCTCCGACCGGCAGGCCGTTCGCATCGGCGTAGAGCACGTGTGCGGGCGTAATGGCGCCGCAGACAGCGAGACGATTCGAAGTGCCGCTCGAAGCGATGATGCGATTCGCCGTTCCGCCATTCACCTTCGAGAGAGTGATGTCGGCGGTCGCGGAGATGTTCGCGTCGGCGAGCGCCGCCCAGGTCAGAACACCGCCGTTCAGCGTGAGTACCTGGCTCGAGGAGCCGGGAGCGAGCCACGCAGGAACGTCCACGTTCACGTAGTACAGGGCCTGCGTTGCACCGACGCTTCGCTTCGACAGCGTGTTCGCCGCCGACGCGTACAGCGTATCGCCCTTCGCGTACGTCGTCTGGCCGGTGCCGCCCTGGGTCGCGGGAACCGTTCCGCCGAGAACGGAGCCGTTATATTCCAGCTGGTCCGACGCATTGACCTTGAGAAGTAGATTTCCGGAGTTCGCGGCGTTTCGCCAGGCGAAGCCTTCGTTATTCGCGAAGCGCACGACGCCCGTCGAAGCCGGAGAAGCAGTGCGGGTCAGGAAGTACAGGGACTTGAGTCCCGCTGTTCCGCCGAAGTCGACATCCGCCGACAGCGTGAACAGACCGCCCGACTTCTGAAGAACGTTCTGGGCGAGCGCGATCAGCAGACCGTCGACCTTAAGCGTGCCGCCCCAGTTCAGTTCGCCCGTAGACGGGACCGTATAGGATTGGCCGTTATACGATACGACTGTCGACATTTCGCGCTCGCCCCTTCTGGGAGAAGAACGTTAGGCCAGCTTCGCGCCTTCCACGACGCGGTAGTACAGGCGCAGGTACAGAACGCCGTCGCCCGCCGTGACATCGGCGGACGCGTAGAGCACGAGCGCCTGATTCACGAGCGCGAGAACGTCGCGGCCGTAAGCCACGAAGTACGCATCGGTTGCCGACTCGACGAACGCGTTCGTCAGCTGCGCCGCGAGACCGCCCGAAGAGTTCTGGTACCGAACGTCGACCGTTCCGGAGCCGAGCTCGAACGGCGTGGCGCCCGCGTCGAGAAACGCGACCACTCGATCGAGAACGAGAATCTTCCCGGCGCCGGGAGCGGCGACGAGAGAGACCGGAGTCGCGTTCAGCGTGTCCATCTGGGCCGCCGTGACCGTGACATCCTTGTAAGAGACCTGGGCGTTCCGCAGCTTGTCCGTGAACTGCGTGTCGCCGACGTACTGCAGCATTTTCTGCCGCGCGTCCGCCGACGTGAGATCGAGATACGAAGACATGAAGTTCCCCCTGAAGAGAATCGGGCGACCCCGCGCCGTCCGTCGCGAGCCGGTTACGGCCACGCCAGCGCGAAGTCGCCCGAGCTCGAAGTTAGTCCGTGATTCCGGTGTAGTCCGTGCACTGCGCCGGCAGCGTGATCAGCACCGCCTGGTCGGAGAACGCACGGAGCTCGAGACCCGCGTTCGAGTCCAGTTCCCGGAAGATATTGTCCTGCAGGCCCGGGCGCCGGAACGTGATGTCCGTCGCGCCGACGCGCAGGAGCCGCTTCTTCGGGTTAACGAGACCCATGCACTGGCCTTCCTTCACGAAGGGATGGGCTTCGATGTCCGTCTTCCCGTTCACGGAGTGGTAGGAGATCGACTCGAAGCCGTTCTCCGCCTTCGCCGTGTACGCGCCGTACCGACGGAGCGCCGCCTGGTCCGAATTGAGTTCGTTCCAGCGCTTCGTCGGGGCCATCACCGTGAAGTCGTCGTCGAGACCCATGTTCTGGGCATCGGCGACGCCGTTCAGGATCGCGAGCATGGAGATGCGACCGCCGACGTTGCGGCTGTTCGCCTTCCAGAGCTCGTACGACCCGGCATCGATGTTAAACAGCGTGCCGGTGTTCTTCAGGATCGCATCGATGCCGGCGCATTCCTTAAACGCGCTGGCCGTCCGCGAGCCCTTGAAGAACAGATAGTCGGAAGTCTGAATGGCGGAGATCGTGCCGGTCACGGTCAGCGTCTTGTTCGCCATCGAGACGGACGAGATCGTGATGTCGCCGTTCCGCTGCGTGTCCGGGGACAGCGCGATGCCGGACCAGGCTTCGAGGATCGCGTCCTTCATGCCAGACCACATTCCCGGCGCCCACGTGGCATCGGAAATCGTGATTACCTGACCGACCGGAGCGGCATTCGCCTGGGCGAGACCGCGCTGGCCGTACAGGAACGCGAGCTCCTGCCGCTTCGCGAAGGAGCGCTGCATGTTCTCGACGACCATCGAGGTCGCCGATTCGAACGCCGCCGGGCCCGCCTGGGCCGCCTTGAACACGTCTTCGTACGACAGCTGCGACCGAAGAACGATCATGCTGCCGCGAATCTGCGCCTGAAGGACCTTGCCGGCGATCGCCGCGTTCAGCGCGAAGGCGCCGTCCTGGTACGCGCCGTACGAGAAGCCGTGCTCGAACTGCAGGACGACCGGAACGACGTACATGTCGCCCAGGCGTTCCCGCTGCGAGAACGGGACCATCTGCTGGAGTTTCGCGAAACGGGGAAGGGCGCGAATCGCGCCGTCGCCCCAGACGCGCTTAAACAGCGCGTCGAGTTGATTGACCGCAGCCATCGGTAAGTCTCCTGAAACGTCCCAGAACGCGTACTCGCGCCCCAGGGGTTACGAGTTAATTCGTCTGTCTGCTGACTGCTGGGGCCGAAGGATTCGGGTGGCCGAAGCGCCCTGCCATGGCGGTCGCGAACGTCAGGAGCACTCACGTGATGGCCGTCTGGTCGTGTCGGTAGAATCGCCCTGGCGGGTAGATTCGCCTTACGCACCGACGGCGACGCACGGAGTCGCTCTATCGGGTACTAGTTTACCAGTCTTCGACTTCTTCGCCACGCTGAAGA
>ERZ869907.121-NODE-121-length-36671-cov-12.844522_pt1 | contig 36671 bp, 57 predicted proteins | sample MGYA00579309_ERZ869907 | MGnify/ENA primary metagenome ERZ869907 (study PRJEB32216, sample SAMN09231814) | wastewater metagenome | place: USA: Maryland | collected 2016-07-30 | study: EMG produced TPA metagenomics assembly of the PRJNA472060 data set (Reclaimed... | reverse complement strand
CTACGGCTACGGCGACGGCTACGGCTACGGCTACGGCGACGGCTACGGCTACGGCGACGGCTCCGGCTCCGGCTACGGCGACGGCTCCGGCTACGGCGACGGCGACGGCTACGGCGACGGCTACGGCGACGGCGACGGCGACGGCGACGGCGACGGCTCTTGGTCTGACCCTCGAGCCCCGAAGGAGCGGCCGTGGTGACCCCCGTCCACATCACAAAGCGCGCGCTGGCGGTGGTGGGTGGGAGGGACCAGTACGTCGAGCAGCACCTGACGACAGGCTGCGGGTTGCTGGTGGAGCAACGCAAGTGGGGTGCTCCGTTTCACCCAAGCGATGGCTACAACCTTCTCGTCGGAAGCCCGGTGACGCCAAGCGAGGTGAAGCAACTCGGGTTGCTGGCCCTAATTCGCGTGAAGTGCCTGGGTTGCCTGGTGCTGCTCGATGCCGAGCTCGAGGGGCGCGGTGCAGAGGCACAACGGCAGCGGGCGGAAATCGAGGCGGGGCGATGATTGCCGCGCTCTTCGTCCAAACCAACGGCGCCTACTTCGGCCTCGACGGCGTTGAAGCGTACGACGTCAAGCGCGACGCGATGACGTACCGCGGGCCGTGGCCAGTCGTCGCTCACCCGCCGTGCACCCGTTGGTGTCGGCTGGCTGGGCTAGTCGAGAAGCGCTGGGGTCATAAGCGCGGTGACGACGGCGGCACATTCGCGCATGCGCTGTGGTGCGTGCGCACGTTCGGCGGCGTGCTGGAGCACCCGGCGTACTCTGACGCGTGGGCGCACTTCGTGTTGCCGGCGCCCCCTCGTCACGGCGGCTGGGTGCGCGGCATCTGTGGCGGCTGGAGCGCGCACGTCGAACAGTCGCGCTACGGGCACCGGGCGAAGAAGGCGACCTGGCTCTACGCGTTCGGCGTCTCGTCGCTGCCGGCGCTGGAGTGGGGCTCGCTTGCCGAATCGGCAAGCGAAGCGCTCGTGTCGTGGTGCGGCAATCGCGTGAAGTCGGGCGAGTCTCGGCCGCGCGTCGGCAAGGCGAAGGCCAGTGCTACCCCCCCCGCTTCCGTGACCTCCTGTTGTCGATGGCTCGCAGCGTGGAGCCCCAACCCCAAACCGAGGTGAGCAAGTGAAACGATGGTGGATTCGCTGGTACGAATACGACTCGGTCACCGACACGCGGCCAATCACCTGCCCGCCGAACCCGGCGATTCTGGCGTGGTGGGAGACTGGCTTCGCCGGTGACGAAAGCTACGCAACGATGGTCGCCTTCGTGGCCGCGCCGACCGAGGCTGCAGCGAAGCGAGCCATCGCGAAGGACTGGCCGGGCAAGCGCCGCCGCTGGTCGAGCGTCGAGGAGGTCGACGACATGGCGTGGAGGCCGGGCGACCGGTTCCCGCTTCAGAAGTGGTCGCTGAAGCGCCTGGGCGACAAGCACGTTCTCGGGAGCGACGAGGTGAGAACGTGAGTGACGAACTTGAGCAGATGGGACCGATTGAGCTGCGCACCAGGCTCGCGATGACGCGCGAGTTGTACGACAAGGCCTCAGACAACATCGCGCGGCTTGCCAAAGACCTCGACGAGGCCCGCGCCACCATCGTGCGCCACTCGCTCCTCTTCGCGAAGTGGGAGCGCCTGAAGGTGAAGGACTTGCTGACCGACATTCGGCGCAACCTCATCGTCGGAGACGTCGCACCCCAACACCTCATCGACCGCATCGACACTCTGCTCGCGAAGGAGTCGACCGATGGGGCATGACTTCGAAGCGCGCCTCGCCGAGTACAAGCGCGAGGTCGAACGCCACAACGAGTTGCTGGCTGGCGCTGATGCCGACTTGATGACCGAGCGCGAGAAGGTCGCCAGGCTCGAGGAGTCGCGAGAACTCGCCATGCGTTTGGTGAACGAAACTATTGCGCGCATTCTCGATGAGAAGGCCCGGCTCGAGGCGGAGGTAAGCGCGCTGAAGGCGGAGAACGAGCACCTCGCGGCGGCGCTACGCATGGAGACCGAGCGGGTTGCCGTGGCCGTCGAGGCCGAACGAGAGGCATGCGCGAAGGTGGCGGAGAGACGCTCGGCGCAGTGGACCGAGCGAGCCGATGCGGCTCCAACCAAGGAGGCGTGCGAACGAGCCGCGGCCGCTGCCGATGAAGGCCGGCATATCGCCGCCGAGGCGATTCGGAGGGGCGAGTGAGCGACTTCATGCGGCTCAACGGGCAGGCTGGTGCGCACTGGCTTTCGTGTGCTGCGTGTGGCGCCCGCGTCACTGTGCCGGCTCCGCTATTTGGGCCTGAGTACAACGAAGTTCGCGAACAGTTCGCGAAAGAACACAGCACCTGCAGGCGGGGTGGCTCATGAGACGCGCGGCCAACCTCGACGGCAACCACGTCGCCATTGTTGACGCCCTCCGCGCAGTCGGTGCCACTGTCACGTCGACGGCCTCGCTTGGTGGCGGCTTTGTCGACCTCGTCGTGGGCTACAGGGGTGCGAACTACCTGCTCGAGGTGAAGGACGGCTCACTGCCGCCGAGTCGCCGCAAGCTGACGCCGAGAGAGCAGGCGTTTCACGACGGTTGGCGCGGACAGACGGCGGTGGTGGAGACAGTGGAGCAGGCGGTGAAGGCGATTGGAGCAATCAAGTGAGCCACGGAATGAGCGGCGCGAGGTTCATTAATCCGGTGCGGTTTCGCACCCAGCGCGCCAATCGAGCAAAAGGGCACGTGATGGTGCGGCAGCGCATCGTGAGCTCGACTGGCGTTGTCGCGAAGCGCATGCATTCGCGGTTCACGAGCCTGGTGACGGCGGTCGCGTATGTGTGGGGCGGCAAGGCCGGAGTGAAGCTCGAGAGTGGTGAGTTTTCGCGTGTCGTGAATGGCGGGTACGTCATTCGAACCTCCATCGAAATCGACGGCCGACAGCTCACCACCGACGACTTGATTCCTGCGCTGAACGAAGCGCGGAAACGTCGCAACCAAAAAGAGGCGAACTTGCGTGCTGTGTTGGCGCGATTGGATGGAAAACTATGACGTTGAGTGAATGGAGAGACCGGCTGCAGTTGATGGCGCGGAGCAGCATCTGTCACCTTGAGCCACATGAGGCGGCGGACTTGGTGAAGGCCATAGACGAGTGGTTGATGAAGCCGCTTTCAGAGAACCAAAGGAAGGCCATCAAAGGCCGGCTCTATTTCAATGCGACAGACGGTGAGCCCGACGAGGCATTGCCGGAGCGCAAGGCCGACGACGAGGTGGCGTGGTGAGCAAGGAGACCAAGGGCCTGTTTCCCGAGCCGATTAGCGCCGCCTCCTACTCCCTGTGGCGCGACGCTCCAAATGCGTCTCCAACAAGCCCGGCGCCGAGCATCACAATGGCCGAGCTGGTGAGGTTTCTCGAGACGTACCCGCCGCACTGGGAGATTCCGCGCAAGCTCGTGTCGCCCATGGAGTTCGCGCGAAGTGTTGTCGACCACAATCAACCACCGAAGCGTGCGGCCAAGAAGCCGAAGAAGTAAGCTCGCTTGTGAGCCCAGCTAACTGGGCGAAAACTGGGCCATGGCCAAAAGCTCTACCTCAATCAAGCCGGGCGAGAAGCGCAACCCGAGCGGTCGACCTCCGCTGACAGAGTCAGAGAAAAAGGCGCGCGAGCTGCTATCGACCGCCACGCCGCATGCGGTGCAACGGCTTATTCGGGAGATTCTCGACGATGGGCCGATGGCGGTGAAGTGTGCGATGTTTGTTGTCGAGCACCGACTTGGCAAGGCTCCGGCTGCAGAGGAGGACCGCGAGGCGATGACGGGCGCCGTCAGGCCGACATGGCTTGACGAGCTCTCGCCCGGGGCCAAGGCTGCGTTGATTCGGGCGAACAACCTCAAGGAGTGAAATGGACATCAGCGAACTGACTTTGCGCCTTTACCTCGAGTTGATGCGGGACCCTGTCGACGGGGTGCCTTTGGTGCAGGTCGACGAGGCGCTTTTCGCCTCGGAGCTTTCGCCCGAGAAACGGGCGCGAGTGTTGGCGATTCACCATGCGCAACTGTCTCGAGCGGGGCGGCTGGCTGGTGATTTAACAGCGAAGTTGGCGCAACCTGCGACAGCAACCCAAGCCACAATCCAGCCCAAGCAATCTGCGAGCGCGCTGAAGAAATAGCTTCAAGCTTCCACTCCTCTGACATGCCGGCGAGCGCCCTCGAGAGCGTCGCGAGCGGCACCTTCTCGAGCTGACTCTTTGCGCTGCTCATGTGCTCTGGGCACGGCCAGAGAATCCAACCATCTCGGTCAATGCAGGTCTCGCAAGCCTTAATCAACGTCTTCTCCTGACTGTGGTGGTGAATGCGTTTTCCCACGACGGCTGGTCATCGTCGAGGTGTGGGCGAGGGGCGAGCGCTGGAGGCGCTGGCCGCGGGTCTCGATGCCACGAAATCGAGCGCAGCAGGTACACGAGACAGTCGATTGCGTCGCCGTGGTCTGTCGGCGTGCGCTCCCATTGCGTGCGCGTGGTATTCCATACGGTGGTGTAGAGCTGCTCAATGAGACGCCTGCATCGGGCATGAATGCGCACCTTGCCGCCCGCCAGCAGTTCTGCCGCCTTGGCCACGGCCAGGTGCTTTTCGGCCTTGGCCGCCGGCACCATGACGACACCGAAGTCGGTCAGTAGTGTGTTGAGCGTTAGGTGGTCGTTATCGCCCACGCGGAGGTAAGGCTGGCGTGGGGCGCGCTTGTCGATGGCCGGCAACAGGTAGGCCGGCAGCTCGGCGGTGAGCTTGGCCCAGTCGGCGAGGCCCAGAAGTGTGCCCTCCCATGCCTTGACTCCCCAGAGCTCACTCTCTTTCTGCTTGAGCCGCTCGGCCGTTGCGCCCACTGCATGCACTGCACTGCGCAGCTCGAGTTCGTCTTCGATGGTGACGGTGCTCGTCGCGACGTCGTAGTAGGCAAACAGGGCAAAGTGTGGGTCTCCGATTTTGCCCGGGTCGAAGGACGTGTAAGCGTCAAAGAAGGCCGGCCGAGTCCAATCGCCCACCACTCGCTTGTGCAGCACCTGGTTCCATTGAGGAATGGCCGCGCGAGTCTCTTCGAGCACCTCTTCGGCGAGAAACTCACGACGCCAGGCCGTCGAGGCGAAGAGTTCTTCGCGCGTGAGGTTGAGCCGGGCCATCTCGCCGCGAATGACTTGTTCGTGGTCAATGCGCGGGTTGCTCCAAAACGTGTCATGAACGAAACGGCTCGCCGCCTGGGCCTGTTTGCAGCGCATGGCGAACGGGTGCGCCGGGCTAATGGGCGGGCTCGACAGGTACAGACCTCGCCCTCCGGTGGTTTGTAGTTGCGGCACATACACCTGTTCCACGTCGAGCAAGTCGTCATAAAACCCTGCCTCGTCGAGCAGCACGAAGTCGGCCTTTCGGCCACGACGTCGCTTGAACTGTTGGTTGTCTGTGCCGAAGAAGCACAGTTCTGCGCCGCATAGACTGAGCGTGCCGCCGTGCGCGTCGAGCTTGAGCCCCCATTCTGGCGGTAGGCCGGCTTCGACGTCAGCAACGAAGGCTGAGACTATGGCGAGCGCGTTGCCGCCTGTCTGCGCCAGGTAGACGCCGCTGCGGCCGTGGTAGGCCATTTGCCCCAGCGTCCACAGCAGAGCGGCCCAGGTTTTCCCGCGCTGTCGGCTGATTTCCCAGCACGCCCATGCGCTGGGTGGCAGTTGGTCGAGCTGGCGAATCCACGCCACCTGTCCACCGGTAGGCCCCGACTCGTCAAGAAGCGCCTCGATGGCGACGCGCTCGCGCCAGGCGTCTTGAGTGATGAGGGCAATTTCGTGGGGGGTGGGTTTAGCCACTGCGCTTACTGTTGCAAAACGGCACTGTGACAACCAGTAAAGTCAAGTGCTACCCTGGCCCAGTGAGCGAAACCACCTATTGGGCGGCCGAGCGCGAAACGAAGAAGCTCATCGACTCGTGTCTGCGGCAATTCTCCAAGCACCTTGGGGCCATGCGTCAGACGGGGCGACTGGAGCGCGCCTTTCGCAGCGTCAACGTGTACTACGGGCACGGCACGGACGGCTGGCGCGACTCGTCACAGCAGACTGACGACGATGACGACTCCATCACCGAGACGCACGTCAACAAAATCAGGCCGGCCATTCAAAACGCGCTGAGCATCATCTGCGGGACTCGCCCGGCGCTGAAGCCCAAGGCGCGAAACAGCGACGCAATCCCGGTGGCCCAAACGCGACTGGCAACGCTGTTGATTGAGACATTCGACGAGCGCCAGGAGATTGAGCAACTCCAGCTTGAGCTGGCCCAGGGCGGCCTGGTGGCGTCGTCTTGGTGGGCTGTCGACTCGTGGCTGCCGAACAAGGGTGCGCCGTACGCGGTCGATGCCTCGGGGAATCTGGTTTACGAAGGAGACCTCGAAACCATCCTCCTGCCGCCCTGGCGCATCGCCGCCGACCCGGTGGCCCAGCGCCCAAACCTGCGGCGATGGGTGCTTTTCAAACGCAAAGAGCCGCTTCATGACCTCGCAGCGACGGCCGAGGAGAAGGGCCGAATCGACATCGCCGAGAAGCTCCGCGGATTGACGAAGACGGGCGGACAAACCAACGCCTGGATTTCGGACGTCATGAGCGGACTGACGCAGGGTGCTGCTGCGGCCACCGGTGACGACATCGACCCGACCGAGGCAGTTTGGGTGTGGGAGTTGCGGCATCTCGACTCGCCAGCGTTGCGCGGCGGGCGACAGGTGCGCTTCGTCGAGCCCGACATCGTGCTTTTCGACTCGTGGGCCGTGCCGATGGGTGGCGCCGCTCCGGTTCAAGACGAAGAGACTGGTGAGTTTGTCGGCGAGAATCCCGAGACCCGGGCGGTCCCTTATCCCTACGAAGGCCTACATGCCCAGGAGTTCTGCCCGGAGAGGATGCTGGGCTCAACGCACGGCCACACGCCAGCGTTTGACCTCCAGGCGCTCCAGGACTTCCACGACGTGTGCACGACAAGTATCTCGACGACGGTCGACAGGCTTGGGTTGCCGCACCTGCACTCGCCGCCGAACTCGGTGCCCAAGCCCCGCCAGCTGGCGCGTGGCATCACCGTGCTCGAGGCGCCCATTGCCCCGGTGTTGATTGACTTCCCTGCGCTCAAGCCAGAGGTGCTCGAGGCTGCGAAGTGGGCGAACACCGAAATCAACCTCGGTCTCGCGCTCAACGACACGGTTATGGGCAACCCGCCCAAGGGCATGCCAGCGAGCGCTCAGGCTCTCCAGCGAGCCCAGGCAGTACAGTTCAACCAAGGCGCCCAGAAGGCCTGGGTCAAAGCGATTGGCGCCAGTGCGACGAGTCGACTCGGTATCCTGAAGCGCTTCGCCAAAACGCAGGCCATCTCGCAGATTGCCGGTGCCGCGGGCGCCTGGGAGTCTGAGGCCTGGGCAAGCGAGAAGCTCGGTACGCTCGACGGATTCGACGTCGACGAAGTCAACCCGATTTCGGACACGTTCGAGGGTCGTCAGGCGATGGCCGAGATGCTCGGCCTCGACGCCGACGCGCTCTACGACTTCCTGACTACCGGCTCCTTGCCGTTGGCCATGAAGGACAAACAGGCGGCGCACGAATACGCCGAGAAGCTTGGCGATGACCTTGAGAACGGCATGACGCTGGCGCCAGTCGCCCCGCCAGACCCGATGAACCCAGCAGCAGAGCCGCAGTTTCTCGACGACGGTCAAAAGCACATCACCCTTTCGCGCACAGACCCTCTCCATCTGGTGCTTCGCAAGGCTGCCGCGGTCATGCGCTCGGCGAAAACCACAGGCCAAGCCGAGGTACTTCAGGCGGCCGGAGATGTATGCACGCTTGCGTTTCAGTTTTGGGCCAGTCTGACGCCAGACGAACTCTTCGCGTACGACATTCCCCCACTGCCATCGCATCAGATGATGGCTGCTGCACCCCCGGCCGTCCAAGACGAGCAAACGGGCGAGCCTGTCGAAGGCATGACGTCGGCCAAGACGCCCGACGAAAGCCCCGCGCTACCCAAGCCCCCGCCCAACCCGATTGACGGCCAGTCGGCCGACGCAACCTCACTCAACCTCGGAGAAATGAATGCCTGAAGGCACTCCCGGGGGCGCACCAGCCCCCAGCGCAACGCCCGCCGCACCACAAACACAGCAACAGCCCGCCGGCAATAGCGCGCCCATCAAGGCGGCCGAAGGGCAGAAGGACAGCAAGTCAGAAAGCGACTGGAGCGACGAGCACGAGAAGCAATTCTTCGAGCTCGCCAAGAAGGCGCCTTGGGCCAAGCTGAAACACAAGGGCGAAGAGAGGCCTATTGACTCGAAAGAGTCGTTTCTCGAGGTGCTCAACGAAGCCCAGCGCGCCAAGGGCGCCTCGAAGTTGGTGGAGCAGGCCAAGAAGGAGCGCGAGGCGGCCGCCAAGGAGCTCGAAGAGGCCCAGCGTGTCACCAAGCTGGTTGAGCGCGCACGCATGGGCGACGAGCAAGCCCGCCGTGCGCTGTTTGGCGAGTCTCCGGACGAAACCGCCCAGCGCGAAGCCGAGTGGAACAAGCTTACCCCTGAAATGCGGCAGCTCTTGGTTGAGCGCCAGCAGATGGCCGAGCAACTCGAAGAGGCCCGCTCGACACAGCAGAAGCTGCTCATGGAGCAGCAAGAGCGCCTTCGGGTGCAGCAGCTCGAGCAGAGCCGAAACAACGCCATGAAGTTTGCAGACGGACTCACTCCGTTGCTGGGCATCAACCCAGAGAATGCTGAAGCAGTCGTCGGCATTGCGCAGGAGGCGCTACGCTCTCTCGAGCATGAGGGCTTTGAGCTCGGCGACATCACTCCGGCTCTGGTGCACCAGCGGGCCGCGCAGATGCAGGAGCACCTCCGGGCCGACTACTTCAAGAAGCTGCCAATCGAGACTCGACTGAAACTGCTCGGCCTCGAGGAATTCGGAGATGAGCAGTTCGAGAAGGTGCCCGACAAGTGGCTGACGCGAGCCGCGAAATTCAAGGCAGCCCGACTCGACAAGCTCCGTCGACAGCCGCCCCAGGGGCAGCCGCCAAGCGAGAGTCGGCAGACCAAGGCCGAAGAGGCGCCCGAGGTGCTCCAGCCCTGGCGCTGGTCGCGTCGTTGACCGCAAAAGCCTTCTGTGACTGAATGTACGTGTTCGTTGGTGAGGCCCTAGTAAGCCCACTGACTGAGGCGGGCCTACCTTCGGGCGCCCTTACCTCGGGAGTGAGTTGAACGGTTACCGCAGCCGGCGCGAGTCGCTTCGCTCCTCTGCAGTTTCCTTTCACTCTCCGAGGTATTCGCAATGGCTCTCAACACGTCCGCTGGTTTCTCGCAGGTCATCGGTACCTTTATCGACGCGTGGGACGACAAAATCGTCGAGACTTACCAGAACGTCGCCCCTCTCCTGAATGACGCCAAGTTTCAGACCATGAAAATGGTCGGCGGCGTCTACCACGTCGCTACCCGCCTCACCTTCGAGGGCGGCCATACATACGCCGCGGCCCGCGCCAACGTCGGTGAAGGCTCGAGCGTCTACAACAACCCCCGCACCGGGTATGTGCCTGATGCCCAGGTTGAGGCGCCGCAGTTTCACGGCCGTTCGCGGCTCACCTATGAAGCCATAGCTCGCTCGATGGAGGGCGTCGATGCCAGCGGGCCGGACGGCAAGAAGGCCGTTCGCGAGGCTACGAAGATTGTCGTCGACGGGTTGCTCGGCGGCTCCATCAAGAAGCTCGAGGCCGAGATGATTCACGGACGTCAGGGCTGGGGCCAGCTTGATAGCGCCGTCAACGCGTCGAACGTCGTCAACTCCGTGACCGACCTCGACGGTACCGCCGGGTTTGGTCAGGACGTCAACCTTTCGGCTGAGACCTGGAGCGATGGTCTGTGGATGGCCTTCGAGGGCCACGCCTTTGACTTCTACGACAACTCGAGCGGCAGCCCCGGCACCACCAAGCAAAACACCGCAAATAACACGCAGCTGGCGGCGTCGGGCGAAACCGGATGCATCCTGGTAGCAGTTAACCCGGCCACCGCGCTGACCAACGGAACGGCCAACGGTCGCGCGCTTCGCTTTTACCATACGGCCGGTTCAGCCGGCGTGGTGGGCACCGGATACATCGGGCACGCCTCGACGCCGTGGCTTCTGGCTGGCTCGGCAATGCACATCTTCCCGCAGTCGGCGAGCACCACCACCGAGTTCATCGGTCTGCTCCAGATGGCGCAGAACACCGGCACGCTCTTCAACATCCCTGGCGGCACCTACGGCATGTACCGCGGCAATGCGGTCACCAGCGTCGGCAACCTCCGTCTGTCTGACCTGATTCGCTACTGCGCGAAGCCCATCAACGCAGGCGCGGGAGGCAAGAAGCTGCGAGCTGTCGTGCCCACTGAGCTCTTCTCGAAATTCGCCAACGACGAGGCGACGCTGCGCCGCTACTCGTCCGCAACTGGCGACGCGAAGAACGGCTTCGACTCCATTCAAATGTATTTGCCCTACAAGTCGGTTCTCGAAATCATGGGCCACCCGCTCCAGAAGGACGGTCGGGCGCTCGTGTACACCGTCGATGAGGTGATGCGCGTTGGTGCGCAAGACCTCGACATGGTTCGCCGCACTGGCAAGGGCCGCAGCAACGACATTCTCCTCGAGGTCGGTGACAGGCCCTCGAGCGAGCTCCGCTGCTACGCGCAATTCGCCCCTGTCTGCGCCACCCCTCGCCACATGCTGAGCCTTACCGGCATCACGTACTAACGAAACCGCCGGGGCGGGCGCTGTGCTCGCCCTGGCTTTCCCTTCGACACCCGGAGAAAGCGCGATGCCCAACGTTACGATTCAAATCAACGCACGGCGCCCCTACGGGCGAAGCGTGCCCACTGGCCCCGAGGCGCTGCGTCACTGGGTCAACTACCTTCAGTCGATTGCCTCCGGCGAGATGGGCTGCGACTCGGTGCAAGTCGACTACAACGACACGCTGTCAGTCGGCAGCCTCGCCTCCCTGGGGCCTGCCTGCGCGCTGTTTGTCGGCTCCACCCTGGCGGGCGTTGTCGGCGTCAGTCTCGCCGGCACCGCAATCACCGTGACGGCCTCCGGTGGCGATGCCGCCACCTGCACCGCGCTGGGCGCGGCCATCAACGCCAACACCACGGTGAACAACGCCTACCGGGCAACCAACCGCATCGCATCGGTGACTCTCGCCTCCGTTGCGGCAGGGGCCAGCATTCAGATTTTTGGCCAAACCTTCACGGCCGTAGCCACAGCCGCTGCAATTCTCGACTTCGGACAGTTCAACATCGACGGCGCCGACGCCGCCGACGCTGCCGCGCTGGCTCTCGCCATCAACCGTCACCCGGTGCTCGCCGGCAAGTGCCGGGCGGTGTCGAACAGCGCCGTCGTTTATGTCGGTCTGCTCGAAGACCGCGCGCCGAAGGGCTTCGAGGCGATTCGCAATCCGGCCGGTAGCGCTGGATTCACCGTGGGCGTGGGTGTGCCTGCGGCTGGTGCGCAGTTGCTGGTCTTCAGTCGCGCCTGGGGTCAGGGCGGCAACGAAACACGCTTCACCACCTCGGGCGCAGGCTCGGGCCACACTGTCGCCACCAACGGCAGCGTCGGCTTTATGGGCAACGGCACCGGTGGCGGAACTCTCACTAACACCGCCTACATCACCCCATGAGCCAAGCTCCCTCAGAGATACAAATGCTAATTCGGTACCTTGGCGGGCTTCGCTCGTCGCTCGCCAAGAAGAACGTCAGCTCTTTGAGGAAGCCGAAAGAAGAAAAGGCGCCGGAGGCCGAGGTTGAATTGGAACTCGGCGAAGACGAGCTCGCGGCGCTGTTGGACGGTCAAAGCGAAGAGAACCCCATGGAGTGACGCATGCTCGTCTCAGAATTCATCGCATCGGTGCGACAACAGGCCCAGCTGCCCGCCAACGTCGCCGATACGGCGATTCTGAGAGCGGGAGACCTCGAGGTGCAGGCGCGTCTGTTGCCTGCTGTGCGACAGGTGCGCACTGACTACCTGGTTCGCGAGCTGACTGCGTCGTCGACCAACGGACGGGTGGCGATGCCCTCTCGGGCCGTCGCTGCGACTGTTTGCCTGGTGCAGCTCGTTCAAGGCAATTCGGCCGTGACGCTACCCAACCTCGATGCCGATGCAGACTCGATGACAAGCGGCGGCTCAGGCCAGCCGGCTGGGTTTCGCTTTGACGGACAGGACATCGTGCTGTTGCCGCGCGGCTCGAGCGGCTCGGTGCGAGTCATGTACTATGTGCGGCCCGGGCGCATGTTGGTCGAGACTGACACGGCCAATTGCAGGCCGTGCACCTCGAGCAGCACCTTCGCGGCCGACGGCTCGGCGTCTCTGGTGCTTGGTGGCACCATCGCCACCCCCTCGTTGCTCGACGTCGTCTCGAGCGGGCCGGCACATGCCACCTGCGCAATCGACATCACCAACCCAGCAGCCTCGACCGTGGCGGTTTCGGCCGGGGCTGCGCTCGGGCTGATGCGGGTGGGCGACTACGTGTGCGCCGCCGACCGCTCGCCCTTCGTGCCGTTGCCCGAAGAGATGGCCTCCGCGCTGATTCACCAGGTCAGCGCCATCATGCTCCAGGCGCGCGGGTACAAGAGCGAGGCGAACCAACAGAGAGACCTAGCGGGCGAAGCCATTGCCCTGGCGCGCGACATGCTGGCACCTCGTAGCGAGGGCAACCCGCGCGTGTTGCGTAGTGGGCTCCGGGCGCGCATGGGTCTTGGACGACTCGCGAGGTGGGTGGGTCGATGACTGCCAAGGTCGACTTCAAGGGGCTGGTGCTGGCGCCCGGCATGCTGGCGAGAGACCCAGCCAGCTGCACGGAACTCATCAACGCCAGAATTCCAGCTCGGGGCATAATTCGTAAGCGCACTGGGTTTCAGCGGCTGAGTGGCGTCAGTGGCGGCCCCATCTGGTCGATTATGACTTCGCGGGTGCTGGGCGAGCTCGACCTGTTCCTCGTGCACATGGGCACAAGCTCGACCGGCAGTGCACTGCGTCTGGGTGACGGGTCCGCCGCGCTTTCGGCTATCACTGCGGCCGACGGCTTGGCTGTCACGCGCACCACCAACCCGCGACTGAGGCTCTGTCTCTCCGGCCCAGCGCACTACCTCAATAGCTTCGAGGGAATCCGCAGGTACGAGCCAACGGCGCCGACGACGCTGCGAAGCGCAGGCATGCCGCGCGGTCTGGCGCCCGACACGTACAACATGGACGGCGCCGTCTACAACGTTATCGCCCCGGCCGCGGGCGCATGGCTGGCCAACGGCGCGAACGCCGCTTACCGCGTGACATGGCACCGCTTCGACAGCTACGCAAACAACAGTGGCGTCGTGTACGGCGGGCCGCCAACCGGCCGCCTCGTGGTGCGCAATATCGCAGGCTCCAGCGGATTCACGGGCGGCGTGGCGAACGTCACGCTGCGGATTCCCCTACCGTACGAGCACGGCTCGGCCTCGACTGCGCTCACCACCAGCTACTTCTGGCGGCTCTGGCGCTCGCAGTCGTCGACGACTGGCACGGCCGGCGATGAGATGTATTTGGTTGCTGAGGCCTTCTTGACGGCAGGCAACATCGCGGCCGGCTACGCCACCGTCACCGACGTGACGCCCGACGACATCTTGGTCGGCAATGCGGCGCTGCACACCAACGCCGTCAACGTGCCACCCGGAGAGATTCCATTTATTGCCGGCATCGACAACGCCGACGACCCGCCGCCGAAGGCCGAAGACATCGCCGACTTTGCTGGGTGCATGTTCGCCGGCAACGTTCAGGACCGGGCCGCGCAAGCACTGGTGTTGACCACCACGCTGGCGGGTGGAACCACCATCACCATCAACGGCACCGCGCTTACTGCGGTTGTGGGCGCTCCAGCAGCGGCGCAGTTCACCACCATCGGCGGCCTCGCTACGCTCGCGCTCAACATCGAGGCCACCGCACGAAACATCGTGGAGGCCGCCAACCGCATCTCAGCTACCACCGGGGTTCGCGCCTACCATCTCACCCAAAGCGCCAGCTCTCCGGGCATCATTCTTTTCGAGTACGTACTTCATGACACCAGCTTTTCGCTCGCCAGCAGCGCGGCGGCGTTTCGGCCGGACATCTCGACCTCCAAGACGTTCTCGGTGGTGCCGAGAACCAACGGCATCAAGGTCAGCAAGCCAGGGCGGCCCGACGCCATGGCGCCCAACCTCGAGCTGTCGGCCGGCCCTGGGGACTCGCGCGTGCTTCGTCTCGTGGCCCAGCGCGACGCGTTGGTTGTCTTCACCGACGTCGGGCTGTACCGCATCACCGGCAGCTACCCTGATTTCGTCGTGACGGAGTTCGAGCAAACCTTTCGGCTCATCAGTTCCGACCTTGTCTGTCAGACGGATGATGCGGTGTATGCCTGGGGTTTTGAGGGTATCGCCGAAATCACCGAAAACGACTGCACCATCATCAGCGGGCCAATCGAGCCGCTCGTGACCTACTACCTCAATGACGCATCGCTGCGCAGTTACATCGAGGCGAGCGGTTTTGCCGTGGGGTACCGACTCGCTCACCGTGCCATGTTTTTCTACAACATCTCGAGCGCAGACCCGGATGCGACTCGCTGGCTCGAGTACGACGCGCGCACGAAGACATGGGCGCAGGGCACGTTGCGCGACGGCAAGAGCTGCGGCTTTGTGCGGTGGAGTGATGACCGTCTGACGATGGGCAACTGGAACGGGACCAGCGTCGATGCCTACTTGTTTCTTGAGCGCTTCCCCAACGACGCTACACCCTACGCCGACGCCAACCGGAGCGGCGGCACTGACGTCGTCGAGACGAGCATTAAGTTTCAGTTTCAAGTACCGGGCGTAGATAAGCGCCCTCACTGGCGAGACCTGTTGATGCAGTTCGAGAGTGGGGAGCTCAACTTCTTTTCGCTGCCGTCTGCGATGACTGTCACCTGGGAGATTGACGGAGGAACGTCTGCATACACGGCCGCCGTCTCCGAGCCGCTCGTTCGCCTCGCAACGCCCGACGCGCTGGCGCGTGCCACTCGTCAGCAGATTCAGCTGACGCACAACATCTCAGAGCACTTTGGTCTGCTGGCCGTCGAGCAGGACGAGGGCGACGAGAGCGAATGGGCGGGCGCGACATGACCGACTACATCGCGCGCAAGTTCTTCAGGCAGCCCGAGACCATTGAGGAGCCGCTCAACCGCTCGCTTGGTGATTTCGACGGGCGCATTTTGGCGCTTGAGAGCTCGGCGCGCATCGATGTGACGCAGCCGCTCGACGTCATCATTGCGAGCAACACTCCGGGAAATGCGCCTTGGCCGCTGCGGATTGGACAACAGCGAGGACAGCCAGCCGGCGTCATCGTGCTTCGGGCTGACAACCTCACCACCGCTGGCACCGCCGGCGTGTCGACGACGGCCATCGCAGCGCCGCAGTGGTACTGCGAGAATGGCGCCGTGCTTGTGCATTTCGTTTCAGGGCTGACGTTGTCGGCTCAATACCGGCTCGTCTTCGGGGTGCTCTATGTCTGACACGCCTACCGACTTCCTCAGCTATGCCGATTGGCTTGGGCTCAACCAAGACGAAATCCAGCAAGCTCAGGAGCAGATGTTTCAGGAGGCTGAGGCTGCGGCGGGTCGGGCCGGAGAGCTCTCGCGAGGCATTGGTCAGCAGCTCAGAGACAACGCCGCGCTCGGCGGAAGCATGCAACCAGCTCAGGCCGTCAGTTACGGTGAATTCATGGAGCAGCAGCGGCGCGCCAAGAACGCACTGGGCGGCCTCAATGCAGACGGCGAGATGTCGCCACAGGAAAGGGCTGCGCGCCGAGCGCTTGGCCCTGTGGATGCTGGCCGCCAGGTCAGAGTTGCGCGGCAGCTCGACGAGCAAGACTCCTTCATCGGCGACAGGCTTAAACAGGGACAGCACGCGGCCAAGACGCAGCGCGTGATGTGGGACCAGCAGGCGGCCAGTGAAAAATGGAAGCAAGGCCTCGGGGCTCGAATTGATGCCGATTGGGCCGAGCGCCGACGCAAGACGGCCGAATTTGCGCGCAGTGATGGACGCATGACGTCCGACGAAAAGGCCAGACTGCAGCGCCAGCAGTTGACGCCAGAGCAGGCCGCTCGGCTTCGAGAAGACATTCAGCGCGCTTATGGCCAGTCAGCGCAAGGCCCGAGTCCCACCGGAGGCGTGAATGAAGGCTCCGGGTATGCCGAGAAGGACCCCTACCGGCGACAAAAGTGGACGGGGGATATCGAGAACGAGCCGCTCTGGTGAGCGCGCTTGGGTGGCAGGTGGTTATGGGTTTGGTTTTTGGAATCTCGATGTCTGTGGTGGCTCGAGGGCTGTTGAAGGGAGCGCGGTGATGCTGATTCTCGGAATTGTGCCAATCATCATGGCTGCTGCGGCGGCAGTGGGCGCCATCGTTTCGGCCATCGGCATTGCTGTTGCTGCCGGCGACAAAGCCAAGGCGCGCGACCTGCGAGCCAAGGCCATCGAGCAATACGGCGAGGACATCAAGGGCCAGCTTGACCCGCTCATCGTCGACCAGATTGGGCCGACCGAGTTCGCCAACATCGCCGAGGATGCCGACGTGCTGAAGGTCCAGAAGGACGTCATGGGCCAATATGGCGATATCGCCGAAAATGGCGGCATCGGCCCGGGCGACAGGGCGGCTCTTGCGCTGGCCAACGACGCGGCTGCGTCTCGGGCGAGCAGTGACGCGGCGTCGATTCAGCAAAGCCTGGCGGCACGCGGCCAGCAGATGAACCCAACTCTCGCAGCGGCGATGGCCTCGAAGGCGTCTCAAAACACCGTCAACGCGACGGCGCGCAATGGGCTGCAGATTCTCTCTGATGCGCGAAATCGCTCGTACGACGCGCTGGGCAAGCGGGCGGGCCTGGCGAGCGACATTCGGAACCAAGACTGGCAACGCTCCAGCGCCAGGGCGAGCGCGCAGGACGTCAACAACCGGCTGAATGCCAACCTCAAGTGGCAGGCGCAGCAGGCCAACCGAGAAAACGCGATGCGCGTGGCCGAGGCCAATCTTCGTGCCGGCATGATGCAGGGCGACAACTCCGACGCCCAGGCGGCCGACACGGCGCGCAACTATGGCGCGGCGTCTGATGCGGCGGCGTATGTCGGGCAGACCGGGCAGGCTGTCTATGACGAGTACGGACGAAAGAAGGTGCCTTGATGTTGCGCGACATGGGGCTGACTGACGAAGAGCTTGAAGAGGCCCGGCGGCAGGCGCTCGAGGGCATGGTGGGCGAGGCTCCTCTGCCCGCGCCGGTTCCGGGTGGTTCCGGGAACCGCTCTGTCGAAGTGGTTCCGGTTCCCACCCTGGGGGCGGAACCGGGAACCACCAAACAGCAGACCGCTTTTGACTCCGAGCTCGAGGCGGCGCGCGGACAGGACCGCGGCGCCCTGTTCGGCCAAAACCTCGCCCAGGGGCTCCACGACTTCAATGCGAAGTACCTGAGCGGCGGCCAGCCCATGAAGGCATTCGGCGCCGGCGCATCGGCCGAAGGCCAGCTGCTCGCCGATCGTTCCGCCAAGGGCGCCAAGGAGAAAGCCGAGTACGAGCGGCTTCGAACCAAGGCTCTCGATGAGCTCGCGCGCAGCCAGTTCGGCGAGACGGTGCGGAAAAACAAGGCCGACGAGGCTGACAAGGTCGGCGACAACGCGCGGTTCGACCGTCAACTGGGTGAGGTCGAGCGCCACAATCGGGCGATGGAGGGGGTTGGTGCGCAGAAGGTCGACGCCAAGGCCGCTGGCGCCGCCGCCAAGAAGGCCGAGGCAGCTGAGGCTGAGGCGGGCGCTGCGGAGTCGGCGCAGATTCCCTACCTCAACACCACGCTCAAGCCACTGTCGGTGCCGACCGAGAAGAAGGCTCGCGAAGCCTTCTTTCAGGGCGTCGCCAAGCTGCGAGCACAGGCTGCAAACAACGGTTCGGTGGTAAGTGCGCTCAAGGAGATGGAGCAGCTCATCGACGAAGTGGTGAAGGACCCAACCAACCGAGAGAAGCGGGCCAGGGCGCAATCACAGGCCGGGCTCATCGCCCCGCGCATCAACGTCGCGCAAGGCCAGGGGGCCATGGCTGAAGGTGAGTACTCCCGCGTGAAGCAGAGTATCGGCGACATCGGTTCGGCTGGGTTCTGGATTGACGCTCTCACGCGTCAAGACGATGCGGCGCTGCTCAACCGCGCTCGGCAGGCTCAGAAGTACTTCGTCAACGACATGCAGCAAGCGGCGAAGGCGTACCGTTACGGAAGGTGAGTCATGGCGAAGCCAGAGCGGAACCCCGACGACTGGAGCGACCTGCTGGAGACGGCCCCCGCCGCTTCTGCTGCCGGAGTTCGCGAACCTGACGATTGGTCTGACCTGCTCGAGACGCCGTCAGCCCAGGCGGCTCCAGCCGAGTCGACCGACGTCACCATTCAGACCCCCCAAGGCCCGCGGCGCATGGTCAACGGACGCCCCGTGTTGAGTCACGACGAGGCCCAGGCGCAGCTTGATGCGGGTAGCGCACGAATGAAGGAGGATGCCTACAAGGCGCTACTTGCTGGCGTCCAAGGCCCTGGGAGCTTCCTCACTGACCGACTGGCCGGAGCCAAGGCGGCCATTTCGGCTGTGCCGAAGTGGTTCAAGGGTGACCTCGGGCATTCGCTCGGCGAGGAGTACGCCAGGAGCAGAGACAGCGCCCGTGCAGTGGTTGATGACGCGGTGCGTGCGTACCCGACTGCGCCGCTGGTGGGCTCCCTGGCAACAATGCCCTTCACGCCCATGGCTGGCACTGGAATCGGTCGCGTTCTTTCGTCGGGCTACCAGGGCGGCCTGGGCAGCTTTGGAGCGTCGCGCGGCGACAATCAACTCAGCGACACACTCATGGGTGCCGGCCTTGGCGCTGGTATCGGCGGCACGATGGAGGCCGCAGGCAAGGGCGCTCGCTTTCTGGCTGGCCGGGCTGGGCAACAGGGCGACCTTGCTGAGGGCGTCATCCGCCAAAACGCGCTCGAGACGACTCAAAAGGCAGCGCAGCGCGTGAGCCAGGAGGCGGCCGCCGAGTCAGCCGAAAGTGGACGCAAGTATCTTCTTGCGGAGCAAGTGCTGGGTAGAGCTTCAGCAACACCAGAGGAGCGCGCGGCCGCCCAAGCCGCTATCGATTCGCCAGAAGTACAGGCATGGTTGATTAATCGTCAAACGAATGCTGTCGAGGGATTAGCCAGTGGTGCGCGGCGGTTTGCAGAACTCAGCGAAGCGGCGTCACAGGCAAGGGCAGGTGTCGCAGATGATGCCGCGGCACTCGGAGCCAGCAAGATCGACAACGCCGGGCAACCCCTTGGCGACTCACTCAAGCGCCTGGGCCTTCGCGCGGGCGTCGCCGGCGCAGGGTCGCTGGCCGGTCGAGGTGTCGGCGCAGCAACCGACTGGGCCGGCATCACCGACGAAGGGAAAACCAAGGGCTCATACCTCGGCGCTCTCGCCTTCTTCGCGCCCACCGGCACGGTCAACATGCTGCGCACCCATGCCGGCAATCCTCAGACACAACTGTTTGCGAACCGCGCGACCCAGTCGCTACTCGAAGGCGCCGCCAACACCGCGACGAAGGGCGGCTTTCTCGCTACCCAGGTCGGCTCGGAGTCGATGTCGCATACTGGTCGATTCCCTGACCTTCCGCCGCCGATGGGCCGGCCAGTCCCTTCTCTAGGGCCGCAATCCGCCGCTCCAATGAGCGCACTCGAGAATCCCAGAGGTAGCCCAATGTCACGACCACCACCCCAAACACAGCAAGCTCAAACAAATTCACGAGACACCTCCGAGCCCGAAGACGAGGGCGTGAACGCCCTACTGTTCTACGGAATCTAGGCGCCGGGTAGCTGCGCGGGCGTGCAGCGGTCCTGTCGCCAACTATTCTTCAATGATTTCAATGGGTGGCGTTCTTTGGCGAACTTTGGCGAACTCGAATCGACAAGACGGGGGCGGGTTCACAAGAGTGGTCGCTACCGCCTCGGCCGGCCCTGCACCTCGAGGTCCGTCATTCGAGACTCGAGCTCGCGCATTTGAGCCGGCAACACCGCCAGCGAAAGGTCAACCTCGGCCTTGCGCAGCTTGGCCAGCGCCATGGAGTGCACCAGCCACCACCGCCACGCCACCAGCAGCGCGGCGAGCACCAGTGCGACACCCAACAGCACGGCCAGCGCCGTCAAGGCTTGGGCTCCTGGATGGAGAGAATCCCGGGCTCGCCAGTCGTCAAGGGCTCATTCGACACGCCGATAAGCGTTTCAGGCTCTTTCTGCTTATCGAGTTCAGCTTGCACCTTCTCGCGGTGCCGCCTGAGCTTCTCGCTGATGCAGTCTTTCGGCCCGTCGCCCTGACTGAGGCAGGTGCCGCCGACCATGTCGTCCCAGAAGCGCACGGCCGCCCGGAGCATCTTGATTTCTCGCTCTTGCTTGGCGAGCAACTCAACAGCGCGCTTGATTTCCAGTTTGGCGCGAGTGACGTCGGCGAAAACACCCTTCGGCCCGGCGCTACTCAAGACCTGAGTCCCCGAGGCCGTTGAAGCCGAGCGCATTCGCCCAATACAACTTCACCTCGCTGTGGGCCTGTCCGTAAGAGACGTTCTCGCGCTGCACGACGGTGCGCGTGGGCGCGCCCTCGTAGATGTCCTCAACGACCCGGTATTGGTTATTCCCCAGCCGCTCCACCCGAATGCGCTTGGCGGGCGGCACCCGGACGACTTCAACAGTCACCGGCATCGGCTTCATTGGTTTACTCACAGTGCGTTCTCCGTTTTGCGCTTCTACCAAGGGCACACGCACTCGTAGTATGACTGAGGTATGAGAAAATTTCGCGCCTTGTCAGCTCTTTTGGCTCTGTCTGCAGTGCCGGCGCTGGCCGGCGAGACTTATCTCGGCACCATCGTCAGCGGTGCTGGTGCCGACACCACCAACGGCAGCACAGCAACCCCGTTTCTGGTGAAGCCAGGAACGCGACTGACAATCGCGTGCACCGCGGCGGGCTTCGTGGCTGTCGACACGACGGCAGCGGTCACCAACCTCTCGGGCGCAAACCCTGGGATTCCTCTCGTCGCGAACGAGCGTCTTGCGACGACCGTGGGCGCGAAGGGACCAACGGTTGGCGGCACCACCGTTGCGGCAGCGGGCGCCATCGTGCGCATTTCCGGGGCCGCGGCCGTCACTTGTGTCGTTTGGTCTCGCGAGGGCATCGAGGGCGTGCGGTGAGCGAGAGCAACGGCGCCGCAAAGACGATTCCCCTAGGGCTGCTGCCTGAGATTGCGCGCCTCGAAGGTCGGCTCGAAACGCACGAACAACTCCTTTCAGACCTCACTCGCAGCCAAGACAAACTCGACGACACGCTCGGAGAACTGAAGGACTTGATTCTTCGACTCAGTACTCGAATGGACAGGCGCCACCGGGAGCAGTCGGAGCTCATCAACACAATCAACGACAGCGTGTTGATGCTCGTCCGACTGCACTTGCGAGAGACGGGCGACGTCACCCCAACGCCTCCGGATTCTCCCTACGCAAAAACTCACGCCCGAAAGCGCAAGCCATGAGCGACGAGCTCGCCCAAATCGCGAGTCTGGCTGGCGGCGGCGGGGCTGTCGGCGGGGTGATTTTGGTGAAACTCATCGACCGGATTTTCAAGAGCGACGAAAAGAGACTCGCCACCATCGAAACGGCGGTTGCTCAGATGTCGGCGACACTGACGCCCATTGGAACCAGCGTTGAGGTGATTCGAAAACAATTTGAGCAGTTTTCGGCGGAACTAACTCGCATCGACAAGAGGCTCGAGGGAGTTGCGACCAACCATGGGCAGCGCATCACGGCTATTGAAATCGCCCTTGCCAAGTGGATGGGTCGCCAAGAAGGCCTCGAGAGCGCTGTCGGTATTCACGCGGCTGAGAAGGATATCGGCAATGGCTGACCCTCTGCGTCGCTTTGTGCGCAAGGCGCTCGGCTACTGCGGGGCACCCTACATCTGGGGCGGCAACGGCTTGCAGGTTTTCAACACCTCGACCAAGCGCCTCGAGTCAAACCGCTTCGGTCGGCACGTTTTCGACTGCGTCGGGCTCGTCAACGTCGCCCTGGCCGAGACTGGCGGCCCAGATTGGCGCGGCCTCAAGAATGCCCAGACTCTTTTCGGCGACCTCCCGGCCGCGGAGCGCGCGCTTGGCCTTGGTGCCCTGCTCTTTTACGGCTCCGGCCCGCTCAACGTCTCACACGTCGCGATTTCCATCGATACCGAGGGATGGATTGTTGAGGCGGCCGGCGGTGGACGTCAGGCGGTGTCTCTGCCGTCTCCCGGTTCTGTGCGTGTGCGCGACTGGCAAGAGCGCGGCGACTACCTCGGCACTCGCGTCCTACCCGCCTTCACTGCGAGGAATTGATGGCCGGCTACTCACAGACGCCGCTGGTCGACGCCTCGGGCGCCGTCATTGACCGCACGGTCGCGGTGGCGCCGACGAGCACCGTCATTCTTGCGCCCTTTTCGTGCTGGGGTTTCGAGGAGCTTTCGGTGGTACTCACCAACAGCGACGCCACCCAGGAACTCAACGCCTGGGTTGAGATGGCGCCCACCATCTCCGGCCCGTGGGACCAAAGCCAGTGGACGGGCCTCGAGCAGATTGCGGCGCTCGAGACGCGGGTCGAGGTGGCCGTGTTGCGCGGCCGTCAGTATGCGCGCATCACCGGCACAGCGAGCGGGGCGGGGCTCAACTGCCGCATCTGGGCGCTCAAGGTGTCGCCATGATTGCCGCGCTGCTGCTGCTCGCTCTCGGTCAGCAAAGCGATCTCGGCCGCACCAACGGGGACCTCTCCCGTTCCGCTCCCCTCCAGCTGCTCGACGAATCAGTTCGGCAGGGCGCCATTTCCGAACTCAATTTCGCCGGCACTGGCGTCTCGTGTACCCGCACCAGCAACCGCGGCAACTGCTCGATTGATGCTGGGGCAGCGGTCGGCGACATCAGACTGAATTCGACCTATCAAACCCAGGGCACCCTCACGCTCTACGTCGACAAGGGCGGCAGCGATTCGAATGCGTGCACCACCGCGGCCACCGCGTGCCTGACGATTGCCGGCGCCCAAGCCAAACTGCCCCGCTTTCTCGCCCATAACACCACCATCAACGTCGACGCCGGCACCTACACTGAGAGCGTCACTCTTCAGGACATGTACGCGCGGCAGAGCGTCACGTTCACGCTTGCCGGCCAGACTCCGATTGCGGTGACACCAACCACCGGCTCTGCAACCGGGACGCTCACGGGCTATGCCGCCGCAAGCCCAACAGCCATCGGCACGCTGACAGACTCAACCCAGTCGTGGACGACCAACGACCTGCGCGGGCGATTTGTCCGCATGACGTCGGGTAGCGCGAACGGCCAGCGGCGCGCCATCGTCGGCAACACGGCCACCGTCCTGGAGATTGCTGGCGCCTATACCGCAAACCCTGCAGCCGGGAATTCGTACCAAATCGAGACGCCGAGCACGATTATCAGCGGGTCGATGAACATCGGGCGCAACGTGCTCATGAGCTCATCGACGAGCATTCTCTTTGAGCTCCGGCAGCTCGATTTGACATCGGCCTCTTCGACCGTGACGGTCGACCGCGGTTTTCAGCCAGCCATTCGATTCCCGGACTCCAGGATTCTCAGCTCAAGCAGCGCATCTCCCGCACTCACGACTCCGTCGATTCGCACACCAACCGCATCGCCCACCATCATTATGGCGACCGGTTCCGGAAATGCGGCCATTTCCTGGACTGGCCGGGCGCCCGCCACCCTGAGTTACGGCAACGCAGGGCAGCCGCCCGGCGCTTACATCTACTCGGCCGGCAGCTCCGCCATTCTCTCCTCTGGACTGTCGCTCTCTTCGACGTCCGCGCAGATGACCGGCGTCATTGAGACCGGCAGCTCCACTGCGCCGGTGATTTCGATTGCGTCTGGTTCCTATCTTTGGACCCTCCCTGTCGGCGATGCCTCTACGGGTTACCAATTCATCAGATGCCCATCCGGTAGCACCGGCGTAGGCCTGCTGTTGAATGTGACGTCGACGAACTCCTCCGAGGAGAGTCAGTCGAGCTTCGGCCTGAACCGCGTCACCATCATGAATTGCGGGACCGGCATTCGCGCCGGCGGCGGGTTCGGCGTCTCTCTCCAGCGCGCCATCACGTTCATCTCGACCACTACCGCGCTGCTCTTGCAAAACGGAGCCACCGCCAGCATCAACGCAGGCAACCCGCCCACCTTTACCGGGGTGACGAACGAGATTCAGGTTGATGGCACCAACTACACATACGCGACGCTGATTTCCCTCAGCCCAGCGGCCATCACCGGAGCAGCCACCCGCACCTCGGCGTGGGCATACTGATGCGACGCGCTCGAGCTGCCCTGTTGGTGTCGATTGGTGCGCTACTCAGTGCACAGACATTCCTGGGCGACATCTTCAAACCCGGCACGCGCACCAGCTCCGGTTTTCCGACGCCGAGCGTGGTGAATCGCGGCGGCATTCTCTTTGACGGCGACGCGGGGACACTCAACTACCAAATCGCCAGCGACTGGCGCGTCATCGCCTACCAGGGCATGCCCGCCTTTGGTGTCGGCACCACAACCCCGGGCCAGGCAATTCACATCGCGAACGGCAACTTCCTCGTCGATGGCGTCAGCGAGAATGCCTACATCATGAAGCGCACCGGCACGGTCGGCCTGCGCACCGACCCCATCTTTCAGCACGGGCGCATCGTGGCCGGGGGCGTCAATGAGCCGATGTATCGCTACATGTACTCGGACGCCGCACAGAGCGAGCGGCCGATCTACATCATCGAGAGCACCGGAACGAACGCCGGCATCAACGACGACACGCGCCGGGCTCAATTCGAGGCGTACATCCAAGACGGCTCTGAATACCCGTCGTTTCGAATGAACTCGTACCCCGACATGCGCATGGAGTTCGGCTCGGGCGGCTCCCGCGCCAACATCGGCGCCATGTCTCGCAGCGGCTCGACCGTCACCTTCAACAGCAACACGCCACACAAGCTCGGCGTCGGGCAAACCGTTTCGCTCTACCCTGGCGAAACCGACTTCGCTCAAGGCAACTACGTCATCACCAACGTGGTCGACGCCGATACGGTGCAGTGGTCGAGCGCCGGAGCCGCCACGTCGTCGACGGTGGCGGAGCACATTTCCGCGGCCCCCGACTTCATCCTTGCTCGCGACGGCTACAACACCGGCACGCTCGTTATGGGCTCAACCGAGAACTGGCGCGCGACCGACGTCTACCTCGACCTGAAACAAACCCTCATGCTCGAGGCCGACGCCGGCACGCCCGGCCAAGTTCTCACCACTAACGGTTACGGCGGTAAGCCCTACTGGTCGACGCCCTCGGGCGGCGGTGGCGGCTCCGGCAACTTCGCAGAGGTATCGATTGCGTTGACCTCGGCGGGCTTCGCCTTCTCTCAGGCCGTTACCGGCCAAACCTGGGTGAGCGGCACGAGCAAGATTCTCTGTCAGCCCCAAGCCACCACAGCCGACGGTCTCACCATCGAGACCTACCAGAGCGCCGGGCTCGAGGTTGTCGTGGGCTCTCTCGTCGCCGGCACCGGCTTCACCATCTACGTCGCCAACCCCCGCGGAGCGTCCGGCACGTTCCGCTTTTCCTGCACAGGTGCCTGATGCTTTCGACCCTTCTCGTCCTTGCCCTTTCGCAAGGGCTCCCAATCAAAGACGGCGTGAGCTCGTCGCTGCTCGAAGTGAACAACGGCAAGGCCAAAGTGCTCGTCTACGGCCCAGACGGCGGATTCCCTCCGTTGGCCGACAAAGACGGCGCACTCATCGAGTTCGCCGAAGACGGCCGCGTTGATGTCGGCCGAGACACGCCACTGTTTCGCGACGTCTTTCAAGGCTCTGCTGTAAGCGCGCATAACAAATGGTTTCAGTCGATTCTCACAATGACGGCCACCGTCGCGACTGGAGCGCTCACGCTCAACGCGTCGGCAATCACCACCATCAACACCTACGCGAACTTCACGACGCCGCAGAAATTCCGCGGGTGGACGGATGGGGCGCTGTACTGGCACGGCCGCGTGCGGCCGGTAAACCTGCCCGCCACCAACGCGCTCGCGGAGGTCGGTCTCGGTAACGCTTTGACGAATGCAGCGCCCACCGACGGCGCCTTCATGCGCTGGACGGCTTCTGGCGGGTTCGAGTGTGTGCTGAATCGCGGCGGCGCTGAAACCAGCACGTCGATGACGGCGCCAGCGGCCGCCGTGTACTCGCTGATGTCCGTCAAGGTGGACGTCGACACGCTGAAATGCTCGTGGTTCACGCCGTCGACAGGCGCCTCGGCATCGGCCACCGTCACGCTCGGCAGTGGCGCACCCAGCGCCTTCAACGAAAGCCCCGGCGCGCTGCTCCGCGTCGTCAACGGCGCGAGCGCTCCGTCTCTTGCTCCCCAGCTCGTCGTGGGGCTCGTTGATGTCACGATGAAAGTCATCGAGATGAATCGCCTGAGTGCGACGGTCGACTCGGTGGGTGGCCAGCAAGGTGTTTTCACCCCGACTACTGGCGCACAAAGCACCAACTTCGCCAACAGCGCCGCGCCCGCCTCGGCGACGCTGAGCAACACTGCGGCCGGCTACACCACTCTGGGCGGGAAATGGCAGTTCGCCGCGGTGGCTGGCGCGGCCACCGACTATGCGCTTTTTGGTTACCAAGTGCCGACGTCTTTCAGGCTCGTGGTGCGCGGAATCAGAATTAGCACATGCAACACCGTTGTCGCCGTGGCCACCACAGCAACAGTCTTCGAATGGGGCGCCGGAGTGCAGTCAACAGCCGTGTCTCTCGCCACGGCCGACGCGACGGGCGCGGCCCCGACGACAGCCCCGAGACGCGTAGCCCTGGGTGTGCAGTCGTTGCCGGTGGGTGCTGCGGTAGGCCAGTGTGCAACTGACCTCGCCGTCGATTTCGGCGACTCGCCTTTGATTGTCGACTCGGCGCGGTTCTTCCACATCATTCTGCAAATGCCCGTTGCAACCGCGACGGCGACCCAAGTCATCCGCGGCACCGTGACGGTCAGCGGCTACTTTGAACAGTGAGGGCACATGGAAACCGCACTTGATGGGATTCAGATTTTTCTGACGCTGTGCACGCTCGTGGTGCTCGGTCTGAAGCTTGGCCCTGCGAAGCGCGCCCGACGTCGCGACGAAATCGCATCGATGGCCGTCGACTACGCCGAGCAGATGGGTGGAGCGGCGGCCGAGAAGCTGCGCCATGCCGTGAATGCGGCCCAGCGCATCGACGCGAGCGACAACGGAAAGCGCGACTACAACGACGCCGAGCTCCGCATCGCTATCGAGGCGGTGCTGGGCCGGCGCAAGGCAGAGAAAGGGGCAACACCGTGATTCGGACCCGGCACGAGGAAATGGTCGCCGAGCAGGAGCGCGTCCGGCGAACGGCGCGATGGGTGCTGTCGGGCTTGGCTGCGCTCTTTCTGTTGGCCGTCACGCTCGGGGCGTTGTCGGTGCTCGCGCAAGATGCGTCGCCGGCCCCTGAGGCGGTGGTGGTTGAGTCGGTGCCGCTCGCCGATGACCCCGCGCGCCTGGCTGTCACGCTCCTGACTGCAGTTCAGTCGGGGCAGTGGGGCTTGGTCGTCTCGGTGGCGCTGGTGCTCGTGGTTGCGTTGGTGCGACGTTTCGGGCGAGGGCTGCCCAAGGTTGGCCCGCTGCTTGACCACCCCGTGGTTGCGTGGCTGCTGCCGACGGTTGCGTCTGTCGGCGGCGCGCTGGTGACCAGCCTGGTGGCTGGCGCTCCTGTGTCCATTGGGCTGGTGCTCTCGGCGGTGGTGACCGGCCTCGGAGCCAATGCGCTCTATGTGGGCGGCAAGAAGGTGGCTGAGGCCCGTGAGGCCGGTGCGGCTGCTGCTGCCGGTGTCACCAGCAAGGCCGAGGCGGTCGAGGTGCTCAAAGGCCCGCAGCCGTGAATGCCCTGGCCGCTGCCCTCGCGGTCGCCCTGGCCGCCGACGTCGTCGACGTCGAGAGGGCGGTGGCCACCACCGACGCGGGTATCGTTCAGCTCGGGCCGGGCTGCTGGCTCAGCGACGGGCGGTGTGTGGGCGTGGCGCGCGAGCTCGTGCAGTTGCGCACCGAAAACGCAGAGTTGAAAAAGTCGGCGCCCGTTGGAGTTGTGGTTGTGGTGGGCGCGGTGTGCTTGCTGCTCGGCGTGGTGCTGGGCGGCGTCGCTGTCTACCAGGCAAGTCGATGACTCCGGCCCAAATCATCTTCATCGCCGGCCTCTGTCTCGCCATCGTCGGCGCGGTTGTGCTGATGGTGGTGCGCTTCGCGCTCGCCATCCAAATCGACTGGCAGCCGCTGGGCTCGACGCGAGCGAAATATGTCGCGCCGCCTGGGTTTGACCCTGAGCTGCTCGAGAGCGCGCTTATTCAGGCTCGGCTGGCGCTGGCACGGAAAACCGACTGGCCAGGGCAGACCATCGACCGCGTCACGGCCGACGTGCGCGTGCTGGTCAACCCTGAGGTGAGATGGGTCGACGGGTGGGGTCGCAGAATCGCCGGCATGGCTGACGTCGAGACGGGCTCGGTCGAGGTCGGTCGAGACTTGTCGGCGCTGTGTCACGAGCTCGGCCACGTGTGTCTGTGGCGAATCGACGGCGTGCGCGACGACGAGCACGGGGCAAGGTGGCAGGCGCGGGGTGTGGAGCGGGCGGTGAGTTCGTACCTCGACGGGCTCAGCGGTCGATGAGGTCGGCAGGTATCAGCTCTCGCACGGCCTGAAGCGCCGCCCGCACCTCGTCGCTCGGGTCGCCGTGCTTCAAGATTCTCCGGCAGTGCTGATCAATCTCGGCCAGCACGTCCAACGCCTCGCCACCGCGCAGGGCTGCCACGTGCTCGGCGTGCTCCTTGGGCAAATCAAATGTCAACGTGGCTTTCACTTGGTTGCCCTCCTGTCGTCAGTGCCGATACCTCGCCGCACGGTCGCCGAGAGCATCAGTGCATTGCATGCTGCGTGGTCTAGGTGCGGCAGGCTTGACTCAGGGTCGAGATCTTCGCCGCAAGCCCAGCGGAACAGGTGCCGCAGCGTCGCCGCGAACAAGCGCCCCCAGCTGAGCCCGAGCTCCCAGTTGCGGGGTGCGTACTTCTTGGCGCCGTAGTCGAGCACCGCCGCCACGCCCTCGAGCGCGTCGAAAGGCAGTAGGTCGGTGCGGGGCTTGTCGGTGTCGAGCTTCTTGGCCTCTGTCGCAGCCATTGCGTTGCTCCTCTGAAAAAAGCCCGCTCCGCCGAGGGGGAGACGGCGGGCGGGCGAGCCCAGACGGCGGCTCAGGGTTGTGTCACCAATCGACAACCAAACCACGCTCGACAAGCGCCGCTTCGATTTCACCAATCACCCAGGACTCGGTTCTCCCGATGGCCCCGCGCGTCTCTGGCGAGAGGTGTGCTGCCCAGCCGTCGACCTTGGCCAAGTCAAAGGAGGCCCGGATGCAGGACGCGACGACCTTCGCGACCTCCGCCATGTCGGTCTGGTCCGCTTCGTGCCGAGGCTTCAATTCGCTGAACATGACGCGGTGACCAGTCTCGCTGGTGACCCAAATCACCACGACATGAGAACCCCTGCTCATCGCCGCACTCCCACAGGGCCACGCTGCATCTCGCCGCACCTGACGCAACACCACGAGAGACAGTACTGCGGATTGATTCGGTAGGCGCGACGATGGAAACCAAGCGCGCAGAGCACTTTCAGGAACACGTCGCAGCCTCCTTCTGACGCTCGGCGTGCCGCACCTGCCGGTATGTCAGCTGCAGTCGCTCAGCTATCTCGGCACGACTCAGGCCTTCGCTTCGAAGCGCGGCCACACGCTGGCGTCGCCACTCCATGAGGCCCGGTCGGCTGCGAGCGTCAATTTTTGGCTCAGAACGGCGCATCTTCGTCCCCGTGCGGCGGCGGCTCGTTCGAATCGCTAGGCGGCGACTGCGTGCCTCCGCCGTGAATCTCGGCGTCGATGGCCTCAAGCAGCGCTCGTTCCTTGTCGTGCCACCGCGCCTTGCTCGGGTCGGCGAGCGATTTGCGACAGGCGGCCGCGTAGAACTCGAGGTCTTCCAGGTCAGCTCCAGCAATTGGCTTGCCCTTTGCTCGGCCGTAGTTTGGGAACACCGCACCGGTCACGACTGGCCTCGCGTGAGTTTCGCGCGCTTGAATCAAGACAGCCTTGGCTGCCTCTTGTTTGGCGTCCACAACCTGCCGCGCCGCCATGACGGGCGTTGCTTCTTCGGTGTCTCGGTCGGCCTCATAGGTAGGAATCAACAGCGTTTGAGTCAGGGCGTATTTCAGCGCCGCCGACATCGCTTTGTTGCTCGCTTTGTCGCCCGAGTCCATCGCCTCGCCGAGCGTGACGCACGTCACCTTGCTGCCGTCGAGCGCGCAGAAGTCGTGGGCAACGAGAAGCCGCACGCTGGCCATGGTGCCGCCGTTTTTCGTGGCGATCATCTCCCGTTCGCGCTCCAGCACGCGGGGCACCACCACCACCCCTTGCGCTGCCATCACCTGCTGAACGTGCGCGACGACGTCGTCGATGCCGCGAAACTGGTAACCCTGCTGCGCGTTCTTCTTGGCCTTACCGACGACACCAACCTCGGCCATCACCTTCGCCAGCGCTCCGTAGATTGCTGGTGTCTGCCCTGTGTCACCCATGTGCCGCCTCCTGTGAAGTAAACGCGGGCGGCAGCGGCGTGCCGGCGCGTACGTGAGCCATGAATTCCTCGGCGCGCTCGAGCATCAGAGCGAACAGCGCCGCGTCGAATTGAATTGGAAACCGCATCAGCCGACCCCACACCGGGCCAGCACACAGCTCAGCGGTGTGCTGCACGCCCGTCGCGTCAGAGGCGACGCCAATCTGCCAGACGCACTGCAGCTGATAGTGAAACGGGAAGCGCTGGGCGCGGTCGTCCCAGGCCTTGCCGCCCACCGGGCACTTGACCTCGACAATATGCGCACTGACGACTCCGTCGCACGTCGCGCACGCCCAGCCATTCGGCGACGTGAAGAGCTTCTGGCGGCGCTCGAGCTTGCGGCCGTCGAGACGCTCCCACCAGTCGAGCAGGCCGTTCTCGAGACAGATGCCGCGCACCATGTGCTCGTTCAGTTCAAGCCGCTCGCCCTCAACCTTCGAGCGCCAGACGTCGGCGGCAGTGCGGTAGGGGTCTTGCCCGAGGATGGCCGCAATCTCCGATGCACCCACGGTTGTCGCAATGTCGCGCTCGAGTTCGCTCAATGCAGCACCAAGCCCTTGAGTTCAGCGACAGTGGTCGAGACCTTCGTCGCAAACTCCAGCGACCACGGCTTGCCCCGCCGCGCCTGTATGTCGCGCACGAGGGCGAGAGCGCTTTCCAGTCGCTCAATGGCGAGCCGAAGCGTCTGCTGGTCGAGCTCGGCGAGCATCATTGCCTCCCGTCACAGTCAGAACAGAGCGACTTGCCGCCAGCGTTGACGAAAACCACCGCCGCACGGCCGCAGCCATTGCATGGCAACGCCTCGGGCGTCGCCACCACCACGCGACCGTCATGGACGCCCGAAATCAACAGCGACGCCGCCGGCCGCGTCTCGCGCTTCGCGTACTGCCGCGCCAATCGCAACGCCGAGAGGATGCTCATGGCTCTAACTCCCCTCGCGCCGCCGCCCACCGCAGTTCTGCGGCGTCGTCCATGGCGTCGCGGTAGGCCTTGTCTTCGGCGTCTGACTCGCCCAGCTCTAGCCACCGCTCGCGCGCGTCGGCTTCGGCGTCGGCTAACTGATTCATCCAGTCCCAACACTTGGCGCAACGCACATTAGGCGCGTCGACGCTGTGGTTTTCGTGCGTGTCCATTGGTTCCACCCTTGGCTCTGCGTTTCCCGCCTCGCCTGACTGCTGCGCTCGCTACTCACCAACCGACCCGCCGCCCGGCTGTACAAATCATATAGGATTGCTATAGGCTCTGTCAAGAAGTCGTGGACGGAGCGAAAAAAATGGGCGAAACCGGGGAAATGGCTGTGGTCCGTGCGGTGAAAAAAGCGAAGGGCGTGACTCTCTCGGTGTGGTTGCCGGAGAATCTCGCCATGCGCATCGACGCCATTGCTGCGCGCGAAGGCATCACGCGCAGCAAAGCGACGGTGGCCCTATTGGAGTACGCGGTTCGCGCCGACGAGACCGAAACCTAAACCCTCGGTTCGCCTCCAAAAGCACCAACGGGGGCAGCAATGTCAGACTCACGTCGTAAGACTCCCAAACCCGCGGGCAGGGCGGGTCGGCCGGGCGCTGTGAGTCCGGATGCGCTGCCAGGTGAAGCCATGGGAGTGATCGAGTGGCGTAATGAGGCACAGCGGTCGGTGCAGTTGTCGGACGAGCAGCTGAATCAGCTCAAGCTGCACTTGGGCGAGGTGTTGGGCAGGTCGGAGCCAGAGCCGTCGCCGATGCTGGGTGAAATCATCGACCTCTGGCTGGCGTCGATTTCGACCAAGCGCGTGTGCCCGGCCAACGAGCAACGCCTCGTGCGACACCTGCTGCCGCTGTTTCTGGAAGACGAGCGCTCGCTACACTCCAACGCGGTCGACGCGCTTTTCCTCAAGCTGCGAGCCAGCGGCCTCTCGGCGTCGACGGTCAACAAGGTGCGGTCGTGCGGTCGGTTGGCCATCGACTTCGCGCGGGCCGGCAAGCTCTGGCGCGACAACAACCCGTTTCAGCTCGTGCGGCGACTGAAAGAGCCACGGCGCCAGTATGAGCAACTCAGTATCGCCGAGCTCAGCGCGGCGCAAGCCAAGCTCTCCCGGCGTCGACGTCGCGAGTTTCGTTGCTCGCTATATCTTGGCTGGCGGCCCGGGGAGATGTTCGCGCTCCAGAAGAGCGACGTCGACTTCAAGGCCGGCTCAATCCACATTCACCGCAGCCACGCGCGCGACGAAACGAAGACGGGCAAGGAGCGATGGATTCCGATTCTGCCCGAGGTGGCTGGTGACTTAATGGCCGCCATCATGGAGTCGCCGAGTGAGTTTGTATTCCCGGGCGACAACGGAGAGCGCCAGACCAACCACACTAAGCTCACGCGGGTTTTGCGCACAGCGATGAAGAAGGCGCGCGTGGCGATTGTTGGCGCCTGGTACCGCTGCCGTCGTCACGGGTGCCGCAAAAGCGAGTGGCGCGACGGGTCGGTGCAAGAAGACATCGACTGCGCCGCTTGCGGCTTCCGGCTGCTGGCGAGCCCGAGGGTGCGCCCATTCCGCTGGTACGACTTGCGCCACATGTGCGCGACGCTGAGTCACGCGGCCGGCGCCGACCCGCTGTGTGTTGCGATGGTCCTCGGGCACTCACTCAAGGGCGAGACCACGACGCGAGCCGTCTACACGCACCCGGACATGGCGATGCTGTCGGTAGAACTGTCAAAGTGGAAACTTAGTTCTTGAATAGCAGTGGAATCTTCTGTACACGTAACGAATCACTGTGCGGTTGCTTGGGAAGCTCGTGCTCTACCAACTGAGCTACCACCGCGTGGCTGTCGCCGTTTTTGAGGCGGAAACAGCACGTCGATGCGTAGCACCAGGTCGGCGGTAGGCAAGGCCAAACACTCAACTGCTCAGCAACGCCAGGAGCAGAAAATGAGTCTATCGAAACCCATTGGCCTCAAAACATACCTGTACTTGGAGGCTTGCCGTAGGAAACATGTAGACCCTTCAGGGGCCGAGGTTCGCCGTCTCGAGGTCTCCGCGGCTCGGGAGCAAATCAAGAAGGCCACGGCGGTGCTGAAGTCGTTCGGGGTGCGGTCATGAGCCGACGCGTCACCGAGCTGCAGCGGCACGTTCTTGGAGTCTTTCGTGACGCACAGCGTCGAAATCAGCCATGCACAATGCAGGGCGTCGCCGAGTTGGTGAGCCAGGAGCTCAACCACCCCATCGGCCCGGCCAGTGTCTTCTATGCCGTTCAGGCTCTCGCCAAACGCGGCCTTCTCCATCGCGCCAAGCGGTTGGTTGAGGTTGAGGACTGGGTGCCGACCAAGGGTGCCGCATGACCCGCGAGACCTCTCTCGTCGCCTGGCGCTCGATTCAGTTCGAGCTGCCCCGCGCCCGCGCTGAGGCCTACCAGGCCGTCTGCGCCACCCCGGGCAAGACCGGCCGCGAGCTCGAGCGCATTCACGGCCTGCGGAAAATCTCCCAGCGCCTCACGGAGCTCGAGCGCCTCGGTCTCGTGCGCGTCGCCGACAAGCATGTGCGCTGCTCGGTCACCGGCTTCGAGGCCTTCGCTTGGCTGCCGATTGACCTCGTCGTTGCGCCGAACGTCGACAAGCTGCCACCGCCGCGCGAGTCGTGGAAGCAGCGCGCGCTAAGGGCCGAGGCCGAGCTGGCGTCACTGCGGCGGACGCTGGCGTTGGCACCACAGGAAGAGCTCGAGCTTCTCCGCGCGGCCTGAGCCGTTTCAAACCCAAACACACACGTCTTGCGAGGGACACGTGAGCCACATTGCCGTTGAACTGAAGGTCATCGAGGTGAGGGCGCCCAACGTCGCCCGAGCTGCCGCAATCAGCGAGGACCGCTCCCTGGCCGGCCTCGTGAGGCTCTGGCACCGCGCTTGGTCGGTGGAGGCGGAAGTCATCACCCGAACCCAGATTGCTGGCGTATTCGGCCCTGAGCGCATCGACGAGATCATTGACGCCCTGTGCTCCGAGGGACTGCTCGAGCCACATGACGCAGGGTGGCGAATCAAGGGCGCCGACCGCTACTTGCGCCTCAAAAGTGCCCGCCGCGCTGGCGCAGCCAAAACGAACGAGAACAGACGCTCAGCGCACGCTCAGCGCACGCTCAGCGATGGCCCAGCGCACGCTGGGCGACCGCTCCCGAACGCTCTCTCACCGAGCACCGAACACCGAGCACCGAGCACCGAATTAAAAGCAACAGCAGCAGCTGCTGCGACTTTGGTGGTGGTTCCTTTGCCGCAGAAGCCCGCCAACCGCTTCGAGTCGGGTGAGGCGTACTTCGCTTGGCTGCAGAACGAGCGACACGAAGCCGGCTTCGTCACCGAGAAGCCACCGGCCGGCCTGAGCGGCTGGTTCAGCGAAATCATGCTCGAGCTCAACGGCGACGGCGACCGCCTCGATGCGACGGTGCGCGCCTTTGCTCTCGACCCCTACTGGCGCAAGCAGAACGCGCCGATGCGTGCGCTGATGTCGCAATGGCGCCGCTACGTACCGAAGGCGGTGGCGTCATGAGTGTCTTTGCCGAGAAGGCCGACGTCGCCACGCCCATCGCTGACTGCGCCCGTTGCGCGGAGCCGGCCTGCTTCGAGGTTTGGGGGCACCCGGTGTGTGTCGCGTGCTGGGGTGACTGGCGCGGGTTGGAGCACACCGCCGGCAGCGTCGACCGCGCGCTGGGCATCACGCTCGTCGAAGGGTTGCCGCATCGCCGCGGTGTCGTCATTGGCTGGGACGAGTGGCAGCGGCTGACGGGCCTTTGCTGGGAAAACATCGCCGCGAAGTGGGTGGCAACCAAACGGGAGGCAGCATGAAGGCAACGACGAGGGCCAAGATTCTGAAAGCGGTCGAGTTGGTCAACGAAATCAAAGGGGAGCTTGCTGGCGACGGCGCGGCTTTGGCTGGCGACGCGGTCAGCTGCCTTGAGTTGATTTCCGTGATGCGCGGCGAGCAGGCGCACTCCCTCGATGAGGTGCGCTCGAAGGTCGAGCACGAATTGCTCGGCCTGCGCGTGCTTGACCCCGAGGGGCATCGCGCCGCCCTGCGCTGGCTGGAATTGATGCGGCCCTACTCGAGCTCCCTGCGCGAGAAGGCGAGTGCGGCGTGAAAATCGCCTACGAAGACCTCAGCTCGACCATTCGAAACCACCGCGTCTCGTGCGGCTTTGGCCTGCGAGAACTGGCCGGGTTGGTCGGCATCTCGCCTACGTACCTGTCGCGAATCGAGACCGGCAAAGAACTGGCCGTGAGCGAGGCAGTGCTCAACTCGTTCGCCGCGCACCTCGGCCTCAACGCCGACGAGTTGTGCGCACTGTCGGGCCGAGTGCCGCTCGACGTCATGACGTTGCTCGTCGACACGCCTGGAGCCATCGCCAGGGTGCGCCGACTGCTGAAACCGAAGGGAGCCGCATGAAGACCGAGACCCGCAAAGCAACGAAGACCGAAGAGGCGATTGCCGGCGACGAAGCGCAGGCCAGAAGCCTGCTCACCGGCGAGGTGCTGCGCGAGAAGGGACTCTGCCCGCTCGTCATCACGCGCAGTCGCGACGCGGGCGTGCACATTGGCTACCTGGCTCGCTACGAGCGCGGCGACGTAGAACTGCTCGAGGCTCGTCGGCTGTGGCGTTGGAGTGGCGGGCGCAACACCCTCAACGAGATTGCCCGCAGCGGCATCGAGCAGGGCCGCATCAGTCAGCCGGTGCCGCAGTTGGCGCTCCTTGACGTGTGCGAGGTGTTGCCGGTGTCGGAACAGGCCGCGCCGTCGCTGACGAAAGAGCGGTGGGACTGATGTCGCTCCGTGAAATCAACAGGCGTCGCGGCTCCGGCTACAGCTACGGCTACGGCTCCGGCTCCGGCTCCGGCTACGGCTACGGCTACGGCGACGGCTACGGCTCCGGCTCCGGCTACGGCTACGGCGACGGCTACGGCTACGGCTACGGCGACGGCTACGGCTACGGC
>ERZ869907.118-NODE-118-length-37138-cov-10.523960_pt1 | contig 37138 bp, 63 predicted proteins | sample MGYA00579309_ERZ869907 | MGnify/ENA primary metagenome ERZ869907 (study PRJEB32216, sample SAMN09231814) | wastewater metagenome | place: USA: Maryland | collected 2016-07-30 | study: EMG produced TPA metagenomics assembly of the PRJNA472060 data set (Reclaimed... | reverse complement strand
CCGTACAGGTTAGCACCGCGCAGGTCAGCACTGTACAGGTTAGCACCGCGCAGGTTAGCACCGTACAGGTTAGCACCGTACAGGTCAGCACCGTACAGGTTAGCACCGTACAGGTTAGCACCGCGCAGGTCAGCACTGTACAGGTTAGCACCGCGCAGGTCAGCACCGTACAGGTCAGCACTGTACAGGTTAGCACCGCGCAGGTTAGCCTTTTTAGATACCGCAATTTCCAATGCGTGTTTAGTCGAGGTATATTCACCCTCGAAAAGAACGGTATCGGACCAGCCTAATTTAATTTTGATATTCATAAGAGCCTCACTCTAAAAATAGGACGCCTAATTACGTCGCTGTGGGTAGGTTATATATTTAGACAATAGGTGTCAAGGGCTAATTTTGGGTTGGCACGAGGCAAGGTTACTTGCAAAATGGAATTGACTGGTCTATAGTACGTCTATCCGGCCAAGAATAAACACCAGTAACTCTCACCCGACATCGGACAGAGCCTATACAAACGGCTTCCGTCAGGCTCGCTCGTGCCATAGTTAATCTACATCCTGCGTTATTAGACCATGCGCAGCTAACTGCAACACTCCTAGAATCGTAGGAATTGGCATATCCTTACCATACTCCCACATTGTATCTCTAAGTGCTTCTAGCAAGGTTTCCGCTCTTTGGTCGCCTTCATACAGCCTAACAACGCTCATACATCCTCCTGAAAAACCGGATGGAGTCTCCCCCATCCGTAGTGGTGGTTAGCAAATCTAATACTCCCGACCACTGGTGGGGAGGGTGGTTAAACATACTTTATTAATCCATTCGACAATCTGCTGCTTGGCCTCAGAAAATCCTTTTGAAAAAGCATAGTGCGTATTACTCGCCTGCAATTTTGGAACATACGTTTCATTATACCATTTTACTTGCGATGGGCTTCTTTTGCTATTTTTTGCTTTTGTTTTTAGTTCGTGAAAAAATACATGAAGAATATTATCGTTGCGTGCGAAAATAATAAAATCAGTGATACCAACGCTCACACCCATTTCTAGGTTGTGGCGACTATTCTCATTCAGTGTTGCCGTTAGCAAATAGTCCTTATAAGTTTTCAGGAACCAATCAACTATAGCGCGCTGAATCGCTGCCTCAATACGGGATGTCATCTTGCAGATACTCCTCTATTGCCATTTCAACTGTCGGCCATTCATAGCGAATAATGCGTGGGAAGTCCCCCTTATGGTCTACGGTTATTTTTATTGGCTGCTTCAACGATTCCGCGTGCCATATAAGGTCATCCCATGAATATTCGTTGATAGGCCCGAGCGTGTTGCCACGCTCTTTATAAAAAGAGTTGATTTTGTTCTTCATCACCCATTCAGCGACGTTTCCATAACGCCCGTGGTCGCAGCCATAGCTCACCATCAACGTTTCATTGCCTTTTTTGCTTAAGTGCTTTTTGTATTTAACCCATTTTACGTCATAAGTGATGATGTCGCTGTGAATCGTTCGGCCTTCAATATTGGCGTCATATTCGTGCATGACTTTTGGGCGCTCAGGCTCCGGGAATTCATAACCACAATCGGGACATTGCCTGCACCCGGTTTTGACAAATTCCTCGCATTCGGGGCATATCTTCGCGTTCGGCTTTGTCTCGCCCTTCGCTTTCTCACGGAACGGCGAACCTAGTGGGCCGTGTTCCTCAAGATTGCCCGCCATATCAATCAACAGGCAATTCTTTTTTCCATCGGCTTTGCGCACACCGCGCCCCATCATTTGTTCCCACAGGGCTTTGCTCTTAGTAGGGCGCAAGCAAACAATCATATCAACGTTCGGGGCGTCGAAGCCCACGGTTAGGACGTTCACATTGACGATGTAGCGTACCTCGCCATATTCGGCTTTGAACTGCTCGATGATAGTTTCGCGCTCACCCTGGTTCGTTTCTCCCGTGATTAAGTGCGCCGGAATGCCGCTGTTGTTAAGTGTATGGGTGATGAGGTTCGCATGGGCAATCGACACGCAAAAAATCAGGCAGCTATGGCGATTCTCGCTATAAGCAATAATGGCGCGACAAGCCGCATCAATCAGCGCCGGGTCTTCCATGACGCCAGCTAGTTGGCTCTCTACATACTCGCCAGCGCGAATCTCTACACTGCTCAAATCTGGCGTTCCGCACAGCTTGTTGCTTAGCGGCGACAAATACCCTGCTTCTAGCAACGGTTCGTATCCAATCTTATAAACCTCATTTCCCCAGTCCAACACACCGCCTTTCATGCGGTATGGGGTAGCTGATAAGCCAACAAGAAACGCTTGTGGGTGCTTATTAATTAGCGACCAATATTGCCCAAGGTCACGAGAGTTTGGCAGCATGTGGCATTCATCCACGATGATGACATCAAGGGCAGGCAATTCCTGCCGGTAGATGGATTGTATTTGTGCCACGGTGACTGGCTGTATGTTTTTCTCACCAAGTGACGCGCCATAGATACCGTGGGTAATTTCTATTTTGCCAGATGTCTGTTCTAGCAATTCTTTGCGGTGCGCGAGGACTAGGACGCGCTTATTCGCTTCCGCAAAAGCTTTCACAAGCGCAGCGATGACGTGACTTTTACCTGAGCCGGTTGGCATGTTGACGATGGCTGGCGTGGCCTTATATTCAAACCACGCCAGCACATTATCAACTGCGGATTGTTGATATTCTCTTAGAATGGCGCACCTTCTTCTACTTTTGTATCAGCAGGCAGATACGCCTTGACGTTCGTGTATTGCGGGTTCTTCTTTTGCGGCTCGACTTCAACCACAAAGCTACGCCCTTTGAGCGGCGACATTGCGTTGACTGACTTGCCCGTTGCATCAGCGATGCGCTTCAGGTCAATCTGTGCAATCTTTGCCGTGGTGGCATTGTCGCTCAGTGTATTGTAATACACCTTAGCAACGGTGCCTTTGTGTTCGCCGGTCAGAATGTCGGCCTCAATAATGATGCCAGTAGGTGAGTCATATTCATCCTTCACGAACACTTTGTATTTGCCAAGCGGATAGCCCAGCGCGTCATATTTCACTTCATTTGTATCTTCAAAACCATAGTTAGCCATTCGTTTTCTCCGTCAAGTAGGTTAAAATCTTACCCAACTTGTCATGCGACAGGCTGGGTAAATCAGCAGTTTGCAAAAACGCATCCTGCGGATTTTCTGGGTCAAGCGTTACCTCTTTTAAAAGGGCCTGAATCTTCTCAAGGTCAGATGGCTCCGGCTCGCCACCCTTGTTCAGCCAGCCAAGCAGTTCCTCGCCAATCGCTGGTGTAATGACAAAGCTGCGCTTTTCAAGCGTGCCTGCCGCGTTCAGGGTGCTGAATAAGTCAGTTCTATCCTTGCTAGGGGATGCAATGGAACTGGAATCAACCTCGAAGAACGCCGTGAACTCGTATTCCATTCCCTCGCGCTGAATCGGTGCCATGCCAAGCTTGACGACCTTTTTCTTGCCGTTGTCGCCGTCCTGCATGGCATATTCAACTTTGCTACGCATCGTGGCGATGATGTGGCATTTGCTCTGCAGCATCGAATTGACCAGAGCGTTATGTTGCGGGGTCACGTCGCGCCATGCAGTGTAGCTGTTGCCAGACTTCGCCGCCACTTTGCCCTGCTTATCGAGCAAACCTTCGGTGCCAGCCCATGCGTGAGTGAGGCTATCAATAATGATGACTTCAACGCCTGCATTCTCGAACGCTTTCACAGCATCGACATAATGCACGGGCGAGAAATCCTTGCTGATGCGGATATACTGGAACTCGCCAATTTCTAAGCCGTGCTTCTCTACACCGACATATAGCTCACCGGAGCCTTCTTCCGTGTCAATCATGCCGACCTTATCCCAATTGCCCGTGATGCCATAGGCAAGCAACAGCGCGCCCATTGTTTTCCCGGCTCCTGATGGTGCGGAAATGCCAAGGCGAAGCTTGGCGCGTTTACGTGAGGCTTTTCTAATTTGTGGGACACTCATTATTTCTCTCCTACTAAATGCAAGTGGATATTTTCTTTCATCGTGTACCAATTCGCTTCCGGCTTATTGGCGAGAATCTTGCGCTTGTCCGGCTCGCGTTTGATGCGTGCGTATTCGTCTGGGTAATCACCCAGCACGTCTACCACTTGCGTTTTTTTGATACGGAAGTTTTCGCTTTCGATGATGCCGTTTCCCGTCATATAGTCTAGGGCGGCTTGCTCGGCATCGGCCAGAAACTTATCAGCCCGGCTGCGCTTCATTTGCAACTCAACTGATTCCTTGCGCAGCTTTTCAACTTCCATGCGTGCGCTTATAATCTGGTCATGTATCATTTTTTCTTCGTCTTCATTGTCATGTGTAATGGTCATTAGTTCCTCGTCATAGTTTGTGTTGACAAGTGGACCATTAAAGCGTTACTGTGTGCCTGTCAACATTTTATTTAAGGAAATTTATGGAAAAGAAATTACGACTCGTAACCTACGTTTCAGGCGAGCTTTGTGACCGCGTAAAAAGGGAGGCTAAAAAACTTGGGATGACGGAAAGCACGTTCGTTCGCTTTGTGTTATTGCAGTTTATGAAAAAGGGCAAGTAGCCATGTTTCAGCAGTTCTTATTGCAGGGATTGTGCGTCATTCCGTTGCGCAAAGGCGTTCCGCAAGTTGAGTGGTCACGTTATTATGATGCTATGCCAACAATGGATGAGGCCCAAGCGTGGGGCGAAGCTGGGCATAAAGAGTATGCGGTTTTATGCGGCAAGCAGTCGAGCGTGATTGCGCTTGATATTGATACGGACGATACTGCGCTATTCTATACCCTCGCTGGGGAAACTCCCTTAAGAAAAGTAGGTAGCAAAGGATTCACGGCATTCTATAAATACAATGGTGAACGCTCGCAGTCATGGGGCGGTATTGTCGAGTTACTTAGTGATAAGCGTTTGACCACAATTCCCCCTAGTCCACACCGCAAGACCGGAATTCCTTATGTTTGGGTTGATAGTGATAACTTCGACAATTTGCCAACCATCAATCCAGATTTCTTTACTTTCATGGATGCAAAATACCCAAGACCAGCACAACGCGCTTGGGTTCCACCAGTAGAATATGGCGACAGCAAGGTTGATCTGAGTGATGCAGCAGAAATGCTCGACTACATTACCAGCGATTGCCCGCGTGATGACTGGGTGCAGGTTGGCATGGCGTTGCGTGATGAGTTTGGCGATGCCGCCTGTCACTTGTGGCACAACTGGAGTCAGAAGGCTGGCAAGCGTTACAATCATAATGACGCACAATCTGCATGGCGTTCGTTCGGTGGACATGGTGTTACAATTGGCACGCTTGTTTATCTGGCAAAGCAAGGGGGCTGGTTGCCAAAGTTCGAAGCCGATGATACCGGAGGATTCGAAGTTGATATTAGCTACATCTTCGAAAAGAAAAAATCCAAACATGAAGTGTCATTAAAAGTTGGTGGACTTGTTGGCGAGATAGCTGATTGGATTACATCAACCGCCATTAGGCCGCAGCCGGTTCTTAGTCTAGCCGCATCGCTTGTCTTTTGTGGCCTTATGAAAGCGCATCGCGTGCGTGGGCATACCAACCTGCGCACAAACCTTATGGCATTCGCGCTCGCACCTACAGCAGGTGGTAAAGAGCACCCACAACAATGCATTGATAGGCTGGCCGAGTCATGCGGCCTAGGCCGTCATTTAATGGGTCGTCCAACCAGTGGCACTGGGTTACTCACCGGCATTCATAAGAGTGGTGGGGTGGGTTTGGTTTCCATTGATGAGATGGGCCGCTTTATGGGCAATATATCCCATAAGAACGCGGGCGGGTTCCAGCGTGAGATTACGGATTACATGGTGGAATTGTTCAGCGCGGCTGGTCGTACATTCCGTGGCAGGCAGTATGCCAATGAAAAGATGAATCCGCAGATAATACTTCAGCAGCCGCATTTATGCTGCTTGGGGTCAACCGTTCCTGAGCGCATGGCTGCCGCCTGTAGTGGTGCAGAGATTGTGGATGGCTTCTTAAATAGGTGGCTTGTGTTCGCCGCAGAGGGAAGGCCAGAAAAACAAAAGGGATTGACCTATGCACCACCGCCACAGTTGTTAGTAGATAAGATTACTTATTGGATGGCGGAGAACCACATCGAGCGCGATAACTATGGAACGCCAAACCCACGAGAAATTAGATTTACGCCGGAAGCGTTCGATGTATACGAAGCCTTCGATAAAGAGATGATTGCCAATCTGGATTCGAAGTCATACCCGGCGAACCTGCTTTATGTTCGCGCCAGTGAACATGCTGAGAAATTGGCAATGATACTTTGTGACGAACTTATTATTGGCACGCCAGAAATTAACGCGGCAATCGCTATTGTGCGACAATCAAGCTTGCAGTTGGAGGCGTTCGCTGCTAATATCACTGATACGCAACATGAGGGCGATGTCGTCTACCTTCTTGACATCATCCGCAAGTGGCCGGGAATATCAAGGAACCAGCTTACGCAACGCTCACGGAAATTAACCCAAAGGCAGCGTAGCGACATCATGACCCAGCTTGTGGAGTCTGGTGATGTGGTTCCAAGCGGCGAAGGTAAGAAAGTTACTTTCACTGCAAACGTGTAGATTAAATTTACACGTATTAATATTTGAAAAATCACAGAAATTCATGAAACGTGTAGGTGTGTAGCGTACCCCCTCCCATTAACACGTCTAAATATTAGAGGGGTATATACTACACACATACACAATATATATTTTATATTATATATTATAGATAGTTATACGTGTAAATCTAAGATACATTTCTTGTAATAATGTAAAAGGCACAAAATAGCACTTGACGGCACTAACATCCCATGCCATACCTACACCCAGACGAGGAACACAACTGAGGGAGATTCACATGACTGACCTGACCTACACGCAAGATTCAATGTTTACCCGCTTCGTGCCACAAACGGATGCCGGTGAATCGGTATGGCGTTCGATGGTTGAGCAACATGGCGCAGCTGCGGTGTTGAATCATGAAGCCAAGCGCGTTATGGTTGAGATGCGCAAAGCGGGTTACAAAGTTGCTAAAGCCAAGCCGGTTAAGGCTGGCGAGATTGATGCCATTCTAGCTGAGTTGGGGGCGTAGGGTTATGCAGATTTATTTTTACTGGAACAAGGAGTACGCATCCCATATTTTGCGCCACAATTCTAAGATTCCGGCATTTGATATTAGCGGGAAAGAATTTACTCCGAATGAAGTTAGGTCGCTAAGAGGCGTTGAGGTGGTTTTAATGCCCGCAAATGAGAAAGAGTTTAATTCAATGCTCTCTTTCAGCAGGGCTACCTTCAATCCTTATGGTGTTGTTGCAGTAGTGAAAAAACCAGTAACGGCGTGGGAAAGTGAAGGTGAATACGAGAAGCAGCAAATGGGGAGTGGGTACTAATGAGCGAATTTAAAGATGCCCTATACGGCATGAAACTAGGTGAGCGCATAGTTAGCGGCGACAAGGGAACTTATGGCTTTGACTGGGTGATTACTCGCGTACCCGGTGGGTGGCTATATACAGCGGAAACAGCGCTATCTCCATGCACTACGTTTGTACCGTTTAATGAAGAATTTGCATTGGAGTTTTAGATGGAAAGCTGGTCACATTTCTACCTACAGTGCGGCATTGATGAGCTTGAGAAGCGGGTGAGAAAGATTCGCCATCTTGCTGTTGATGCTAATGACCCCGCAGTTTTAGAGCAAATTAAGGCAATTAATCATACGATACGATTCATTGAATTCAATATGAGTGAATCGGATATTGATGGCAGTAACGGTGATGATTATTAACCACACCCCACCGGGTGCAACGCAATGATGAGGAGTGAGAGTATGGAAACGAAATACTACGATACCAACCGCAAAGGCAAAAGCTATCCAGTGCTTGAGCTTGATGTGGTGGAGCTGTTCGACAAATATATGGATTCGCTTGATGAGTATGACGTAGAGCAGTTTATCGAGAAGTGGTTAGGCCATAAGAAATTCCTAGAGCTGGCCCATAAATACCTTGTGGAAGCATACTCGTCGAACAACTACGATACCGATACGTCACAAGCCCGCGCAGCGCTGCTAGAGGCATTAGAAGGCAACCGCGTAGGCAATGCAGCCGATGCTGTAGCTACCTCTGCCCGCCAAAAGTGGTATTATGAGGGGCTTTACTGGCAGATGTACCACGGCCTATCAAGGTTCATGGATGGAATGGATACCGAAACGCATCAGCGGTGGAACGCGTTTTTCAGGCAGTACAAGGAAGAAAACCCAGCCCCTGAGATTGGTTCTAAGGCATGGGCAGAGTATGGCAACAAAACCCATACAGAAGTTATGGAACTAGTTAAGAACGCATTGGCAGCCTAGCTGCGGGGGATGAGGGGATATGTGTGAATTATACATTGAGAAGCGTTTCGATAAGAAAGGTCGCAGGGTCTATTGGGCTTGTGGACGTGATGAAACGGGAGATGTGCGTGAAATCTTAGAAACGCAAACCAAGAAAACACTCAAGCGTTGGGTTGCTCGGTATCGCGTGCAATTCGATTGGTCAAAACCATACGCGCCACACAAGGAAGCCTAACCCCATGGAAAATACAGAGGACACGGTGAGCGGTGGGGGCGGGTCATGATAAGCCTTAAACGTACTGCCCACATGTTAGGCTTTATCTATAAGAATAAGCAATGGCGAACGCTGGGTTGGTATTGGCGCAATGGGTACTTTCACAAACAGAAACCATCGGTTTACCTCTTGGGCTATCGCGATGGGTGCAGTGATTATTCTTGGTGTGCTAATTTCTTCGCCAAGCCGTTGCCTGTTGATGTGAAGCTATCTCGCAAAGATGTTATGGAGTTGGGCTATGCGCCATTTTGCGGTATCGGGCCTGATAAGATTGAGCCATGTGATTATTACATAGCAAGGGAGTTCGGGGAATGACCAAGCCAGCACACAGTGAGGGGAATATGAGCGAGGAAAAGAAACCACAACAGACGAGGCGCAAATTGCACTACGTGGCGTTAAGTGGCGAAACCAATTACAATTCAGCAATGAACGGTGAAGCCTATGCAAGGCTAACGATTAGTATTAACCATAGCGACCCAAGGGAAGTGTTGCGGGTGCGCAATATGCTGGAGGCAAAAGCTTTGGAGGTTAATGAGCAGTTTGCAGTAGAGGCTAAGGGAGCGGAGGCATGACACAGTCAGCGCACAGTGAGCCGGAGCGCGTAAACGGATTAGTTAATGCAGCAGAGGTTTATTACCCGACATTTGTTACCACCACTTGGTTCAAAACATGGTCGCTCAAGTGTGGTTACTGCAAGCGTAAGTTTGTTCGCTTCACATTCTTTGGAAAGCCTCGCTGCCACCATTGCGGGACGCGCAACCATCTCAATTACACAACGTATTACTAGGAGCGCAACATGACCAACCCATAGGTTAAACCGCAGGAGAAGGAGGGGGCATGAGTATCGAATATGTCGGGTATTTTCTAATGTTTGGCCCTACGCTGATTATTGTGCTTTTAGTTTATTTCTCAGGGCGAATGACATGCTTGGTTTGTGGCGGAACGGCAGTAATACAAATTGAACCATACGCGCCCTACCGCTGTAAAAAATGCGGTTCGTGCAATCAACCGTAAAGGACACCACCCATGCAGAAACGGGAGAAACCAGCGCCGACTACGCTAAGAAACGGCAACTGCAACGTGGTGATTGACAAACCCAACAAGAAAGGCATAATAAGTGGATGTTCTTTCACAAACGCAAACGCTTCACCTTCAGACTGGATATCACCATGACCGACCTGACTCCGGAACTCGCCGCACAACTCGCTAACGAAATAACCGCGAATACCGCAACTGCACTTAGCAAGATCGCAGCCGTATCGGCTCCTGTGGATGCCCAGCCAATCGTTGATGCAGTAGCCGCGCAGACTGCTGCGCTGAATCCAGCATAATGTTCGGTGTGGTATTTTGGCTTTGGATTGTGCTAATCATCCTGTTCGGCTTGGAAAATAAGAAGGATATAACGTAAGTTATGGCGCTACCTGACGATTACAGTGGTGATGCAGTGGCTCAGAAACAGGGTAAGGAAGCGAATCTTACTCCTTGGCCTAAGGGTACTAGCGGGAACCCCGCAGGAAAGCCCAAAGGGGCTAAAAACCGCTCTACGCTGTATCGTGAATGGTTGGAGATGGGAAGCCACGAAGCGGATGTGATGAAAGCGCTAATTACTAAGGCTGCTGATGGTGATGTTTCTGCTATTAAGGAAATCTTTGATGGAGCTTATGGCAAGCTGACAGATAAGATCGATGCTAACATTACCTCCAACCCAGTGAGCGACATCCTGAATGGAATTGACGGAGCAACAGCAAGCCGCCCAACTACAGAACCTACTGAGTGACCGTCTTTGGAGGTTGAATAACCTCTATTACATCAAAGACAAGGCGGGGAAAAAGATACGCTTTAAGCTCAATTGGGCGCAACAGCAGTTATTCAAGCATATCTGGTTTTTCAATATCATCCTAAAGGCCCGTCAGTTGGGCTTTACGACGTTCATCATGATATATTTCCTAGATACTTGCTTATTTAACAGCAACCAAGCTGCTGGTGTTATCGCGCACACTAAGGAAGATGCTCAGGACTTATTTGATAACAAGGTATCATTTGCTTATGAGAACCTGCCGGACTGGTTAAAGAAAGAGCGCGTGGCAACAACAGACAGCGCTAAGAAGCTAGTATTTAGCAACGGCTCAAGCTTTACAGTTGGTACGTCACTGCGCTCTGGAACATACCAATTGCTGCTTATCTCTGAATACGGCAAGGTATCGGCTAAATACCCAGAGAAAGCACGTGAGATCAAAACAGGTGCACTTAATACTGTTGAGATAGGCCAGCAAATATTCATCGAGTCCACTGCCGAAGGCAAGACGGGTGAGTTCTACGAACTTTGCCAGCAAGCTATTAATCTAAAGCTACAGGCTAAGGAGCTAACTAGGTTAGAGCCTCGATTCCATTTCTTTGCATGGTATGACAACCCAGAATATCGCCTTACGGACGCCGAAACAGCCCTGACCATTGTTAGTAAGGAAACTACTGCTTACCTAGACAAGACCTGTCCACATACGGACGCAAATCAGCGCGCTTGGTATGCAGCTAAGGAGGCAGTGCAGGGCGATGACATGCGCCGGGAGTACCCAAGCAACGCGGATGAAGCGTTTGAAGGTTCTAATGAGGGCGCGTTCTATCAAAAGGAAATGGCCTTAGTTCGTGCTGGCGCTGGGATTCGCAAGGTGGATTATGATAGGCGCTATCCCGTGTTTACCTTCTGGGACATTGGGCAATCCAGCGATATGATGGTTATCTGGTTCTATCAATATATTAACGGCGAGCATCGATTCATTAACTACCACGAGAGCAATAACGAGGGTTGGAACTTCTATGCCCGTGTGTTGCAGGGTATGGATTACACATATGCTACGCATTACTGGCCGCATGATGGCAAGAAGCGCATTGTGGGGACTGAGGTTTACACATCCAAGGAACTAGCTGAGCAGGTGGGTATTAGGCCTATTGTTATCACTCCTGTAACTAAGTCAGTGCATGACGATATTAGAAACCACTGTAAGCCTATCTTACCTGCGTGCTTATTTGATGAAACGAACTGTAAGGTAGGAATTAAGCGATTAGATGACTACCGCCGCCGCTGGGACCAGATAAATGGTATGTGGCTTAATGATGCTCAGCATGACGAGGCAAGCCACGGAGCTGATGGTTTCAGGACATTCGCTGTCAACGTGGACAATATCATCATTTATGGCAAATCTGCTGTTATCACCCATGAACCCGGTTATCACTCAAGCGGAGGATTCTAATGCACGTCATCGTCACAAATATCCTAGATGGCTCAAACCTTAGCAACGCCATGCTTGAGATGGATGGTATCGCGCACGCATGGCCTGACCCTATCGATATTGGTTTGGTGGTAGGTTCTAGCGAGAAACCGTTGCGCTGCATCCTTGCGCATGGCGATAAGTTCTACATGGCGCAAACACAGCTTGACGGCTAATCCACATTCCTATAATGTAGTTTTGCGCTTGGCTTAAACGCTGCGGCAGCACCCCATATTAACATAGGTGTTCCCCGCATGTCAGATGACGACGATAAAGCTACCGGCCTAGACCCTGTTGTTTCCCGTATGCTGTCGTTCTACAAGCTATCCTCAGAGGCTGAATCGGATAACCGCAAGCGCGGTTTGGCAGCCCTCAAGTTTGGCTCTGGTGGTCAAGAGCAATGGGATACTAATATACTCAGGATGCGGCAATCGGATAATCGCCCATCAGAGTCCTACAATCAAATCCCTCAGTTCGTGCATCAGATTACCAATGACCAGCGCATGAACATGCCTAGCGTGAAGTTCCTACCGGGTAATGAAGCCAGCCGTGAGCTTGCTGAAGTGCGAGAGGATTTAGCGCGTTGCATTCAAAGCAGCTCAGAGGCAGAAGTTGCCCGTGATACAGCTGTGGATTACCAAGTGCGCATTGGTTGGGGTTATTACCGCATCCTGACTGATTATGAGAATGCCACGAGCTTCGATCAAATCATCAAGGTCGGGCGTATTCGTAACCCATTCACTGTGTATGATGACCCCTATAGCCTTGAACAGGACCGCTCAGACCGCAAGAAGCTGATTCAAGTATGTGACTACAACGCGGATGACTTCAACCAGCAATATGAGCGTAAATACGATAGCCACGAGCTATCTGGCATTGGAGATAGCCAGCCGGGTTGGGCTACTGAGGATACCGTAAGGGTTGCTGAATATTGGGAACTGACCGAGAAGATGTCAAAGCTCTACCGCTTGCCTGACGGCACGGTAACGAGTGATAAGCCCAAAGGTGAAGCGGAATCACGTGATGTGGCAGTTCCTAAGGTGATGTGGTACAAATGCACGGCTAAAGAGGTGCTGGAATCAAAGGAATGGCCGGGGATTTACATTCCTTATGTCCGAATCACGGGCGAAGAATTGGATATTGATGGGGACATTAAGACTTCAGGCATTATTGAGGGCATGATGTCCAGCCAGAAGCAGATTAACTACTGGACGAACGCAGCTACCGAGATGGTCGCCCTTGCTCCAAAGGCTCCATTTATCATGGCAGTAGGTCAGGTCGAGGGATTAGAGAAGATATGGGACAACGCGAACACCAAGAACTATCCTTATCTCCCTTACAAACCAGCTTCCATTAACGGCACGGTTATTGGACCGCCGCAACGCCAGCAAGCTGAGGCTCCGATTCAGGCGATGATGGCGATGGTGCAACAAGCTCAGAATAGCATGTATACCACAACGGGCATTTACCCCGCGTCGCTCGGCAAGCAGGGGAATGAATCATCTGGTAAGGCGATCATGGCGCGCCAGAAAGAGGGTGATGTTAGTACCTTCCACTATTCGGATAACACCGCCCGCGCTGTGCGGTTTGAAGGGCGTATCTATAACGACCTTATCCCTAAGATTTATGACACCAAGCGTACAGTTACCCTGCTGAAAGAGGACCGCTCCGCTAAGGTTGTGACAATCAACGACCCGAATTTCGTGAATGAAAAGGGCGAACGTCAGCATTTAGATATGGCGAATGGCATTTACGATGTGGCTGTTACAACTGGCCCGAGTTACACTACGAAGCGCCAAGAGGCGGCGGACAGCATGACCCAACTTGTGCAAGCAGCTCCGCAACTTATGCAAGTAGCACCTGACATCATCGTTTCGCAGTATGATTTCCCGTATGCTGATAAACTGGCTGAGAGATTGAAGAAAACCCTACCGCCGGGCCTGACTGATGACCAGCCGGACGAGATACCGCCGCACATTAAGATGCAGCTTGAGCAAGCCCAGCAGATTATTCAGCAGGGCGCGCAGGAGATTCAAGGCTTGCAAGCAGAATTGGCTAACAAGCAGGCGGACAACGCAGCGAAGATGGTGGATGTGCAGAATAAACAAATGGACATGCAACTCAAGGCACAGCAGATGCAGTTGGATGCTCAGGAATCAGCGCGTAAAGCACAGCTTGATGAAATGCAGTTACAACTTGACGCGCAAGAACTGCAGTTGAAGCGTGAGGAATTGGAACTTGAGCATATCAAGGTACAGCTGGAAGCTGCACAAATGGCTATGCCTGTAACACAAAACACGGCTGGAGACACAAATAAGCAACCACAAGTTGATATGAGTAATCCAAACATGGTGCAGGCTCATCTTCAAACGTTGCAGGAGCGGCAGGACCATGAGGAACAAGAAAAGGCCATGGATGCAGCTAAGTGGGAAGCATTGCTTCATGGGCTTTCTGGTGTGCAGGAGATGCTAGCAGCGCAGACTCAGGCAACACAGACACAAACGGCAGCGATTACAGCGCCAAAATCAGTAGTTCGTGACCCTAAAACGGGGTTGGTTCAATCATTAGTAACAGGAGTATAACATGGCATCGGTAGCAGGAGCGCAAGTACCAACAAACGATAGCGGTATTTTTAGCTATTCATGGTCACTAGCGGGAGGAGATACAGGCAAGCCTATAAGCATGGCGGCATGGCCGGATAAGACAGTAACTATGACCGCAACGTTTGGCAGTGCTACGCTTCGTGGATCCAATCTTGCTGCACCGGATGATACGAACACAGCGCATTGGTTCAACCTGACTGACCCACAAGGCAACGCGATTACGCTGACCGCAGCAGGCGGCGAGTTGATCGCGGAAAACCCTTTGTGGATTAGTCCAATTACGACGGGTGGTTCGGCGTATGTAATTACTGTTGTAGGCGTTCGGTAGTGAATCGTCGTCGTCGCATAGTTGTAATGGGTTCTGGCGGTTCTGCGCCTGCGTTCACGCCTTCGTCCATCTCAGGTCTATCATTATGGCTAAAAGCCAATGATGCCGCCACAGTACATGCTACGGGTGGGTTAGTGGATACGTGGGATGATAAATCTGGGAATGGGTATAATGCTACATCGTCCACTTCGGCAAGACCTACTACGGGGACGCGGACTATCAACGGCAAGAACGCTTTTGATTTCGATGGCACTTCAGACTTTATGTCGTTGCCTGCTGGCGTTCTTAGTTTGCCTAGTGGTGCAAATACCATCTTTATCACCTTCCAAGCTGATAATACTGGGGATGCTCAACAGGAATTGCTGGCAATGTTGAGTGGCGGTGGTGGGTTTAGGTATGAAGTGGGCTTTACAACTACCAATCTTGTCGTGCAGAACAGAACAACCAGTACGTCGCCCACGTCCCAAGCTGATACCCGCGATACTACGGTTAAAACAGTTGGCTTTCGTCGTAGTGGCACAGCCATAACCCCCTTTATCGACGGCGTGCAGGGTACTCCGGGCAGCAATTCGGAGAATCTCACTGCAGCTTCGGCAGTAATAGGCGCGCAAAATACCTCGACCAATCGCTTAAATGGCTTGCTTGCTGAGATTATACTTTATAATTCATCATTGAGTGACTCGGATATGAATCGAGTGGGGAACTATCTCAATACCGAATGGGGCGGGGGTTGGACTAACATCTAATGGCTGACCAAAAACTTGCAGATATGACAACAGGGGCTGCGATAAGCGCATCAGACCTGTTCTATACAGAGCAGTCCGGGGTACAAAAGAAAGTTACCGGGACAATGTTGGCTGCGAACACGGCCAGCTATCTATCTGGTTTGACATCGACCACAACGCTTAATGGCGCGGATAAAATTTACGTCAACCAGACGACCGATAAAGCAATCACTGTTGCTAATTTTATGCTGAATGCGTCTGCAAGTCGTATTCGTGCTATTGATTATGGTGCTAAGTTCGATGCGTTAGAAATCAGCGGATGTACGACAACTGGCGGGGCGAAGACCATATCGACACCAAATTATTCATTCACTTCCACTGATGTTGGTAAGATATTCGTCATTAAATCCGGCCCGACTTCCGCAACCTATATGAATAGCGCTGGTTCTACGTATGTTGGGACTATCACAAGTGTATCTTCAGGTGTGGCGACTGCTGCGGTTAATATCCCGTCCAGCACCACAACTGGCATCATCTATTTCGGTACGGATGATACCGTAGCCATTCAAGCAGCTATTGATGCGGGGAACCCCGGCGATGCAGCTTTAGGTGGTTCAGGAACGTGGCTTTACCTCACTAAATCTGTGGTAGAGCTCCCTGTGGGCATGGCGCTTACAACACAGGAATTGATACCACGTCCTAATGTGAGTGTTATCGGTCAGGGAATGTTTGCCACTACTATCAAATGGGCAAGCGCAAGTTCAATGGCTACCACGAATTATTATGGAATCTTCAATGGCGGTCAGGCTAATGGTTCGACACGCATTTACTATAACTGGCAATTCCGTGATATGAAGCTAGACGCCACCGCTGCGTATACCACGACTTATTCTTATCATTCCAAGTGCATCGAGATGATTTACACTGTCCGACCAGTGGTGATGAATGTTTGGTTTGAGGGCAGTCCAGGAACTGCTTTGGGGATGGATTACGTTTCGGGCGGCTTATTCTCTAGTAACCGTTTTGAGAATTGTGGTCGTTTATGGACATCTGGTGCAGGTGGTGGTTCGGGAATGGACTTCCAGACTGCAGTAGATAATTACACGCCTCAGAATACGCTTATTGGTTTAGACTCGCGTATTGTTTCCAATAACATTTTCATCAACTGCTATGTTTCTGCGATTCGTAACACCAATAATGGAACGTCTTATTGGACAAGTAATGATATCATTGCAGATAATCACATCGTATCGAACCTTGCGACAGGTAAGGGCATCGAGGATAATGCGAACTTAGGTTCTACGATAGTCGGGAATACCATTTATCACACAGGCACGGCACAAAGCACTGAAGGTCCGATAGGATCGGAGGGGCAGCATATATGGTGTGGAATTATTACTACAGGTGGACGGAGAGGAATTATATCAAGCAATACTATCGAGGGCGGGTGGTATGATGGCATCCGTTTAAACCGATTCCAGAAGGTTGGTAGCTCGCTCACGCCGGTTGATTATTTGGTTACTGGCAATGTCATCAATGGATGTACTCGCAACGGCATTAGGGCAGAGATTAATTCAACCTACACTATGAATAATGTTGGGATTACTAATAACACCGTAGGTGTATGTGGCGCAGCGGGTATTGCTCTTTCCAACAGTGGGACTGGCGGAGATATTAAATACCTAGACCTATCTGGCAACCGTGTTTACGACAATGGGGCAACAACAGCAACGGATGCACAAAAGTCTGGAATTTACATCAACACAACTATAACAGGACTTAATATGGTTGGTGGCTATATTTATGATAGTGGATCCGCTACACAAAAATATGGGATTACCATCGACACAGTGGCGGTCACTTCAGCGCATCTGAACGCCATTAAAATGGATCAAAACACCACGCAAGCTATTAACCTAACGGGTGGGGGCACCATCGCTGGGGAGATATACAATAATCCCGGCTATAACCTTGGTGCTGCTGCCATTACCGTGACCGCTAGCCCGTTCACTTACACTGCAGGCGCGACACCTGAGATTGTTTACATAACGGGGGGCACGGTAACGAGCATTGTCAAGAACAGCGTTACACTCGCAGCATCAATAACTAATTTGACGGTGCCATTACGACCTAACGAGTCTATCGTCGTCACCTATGCTGTTGCTCCGACAATGGCGAAAGACAGGAAGTAATGTCGTATTTCCTATTACCTGATGGCGGTCACTTGCTCTTGCCTGATAGTGGAGCGTTATTGCTGCCGGGATTAGATGATTCCACAGTTTACGGAGGCGGTGGGTATTACGAGCGCATCAAGCAATACCGTGAGGAAAAGCGCCTCGCAGAACTGAAGCTAAAACAAAACGAACAAGAACAACGGATTCGTGAGAAAGAACTAGCCCGCATTGAGGCCCAACGTGCCGAGGACATGGAGGATGCGGAGTTACAGCGTCAGTTACTAGTCAGCGCACGAGCCTTAGATAAATTACAGCAAGAACATGTTAAATTACTTATGGCGATTGAGTTTTTCGTTCGTGATGAAGATGATATTGCAATTTTACTCATGGCATCTGTAAATTAAGTTGACTGCACATATTTTTAATGTACATTATAGGCTAACATCTGCGTCCTGAAAGGATTGGATATGAGTGAAGTTGAGGCTGGCCAAACGGCTGTAGAGACTCCAACTGACGATTACGTGCTTCATAGTGAAGAAGTAGCCAAGGAAACAGCGAAAGCTCCTGAGGTTACGGAAGACGAGAAGCAATCTGACGACGAATCAGAAACCGCTGAAGCCCCAAAGAAAAAGGGTGGATTCCAGAAAAAGATTGAACGCTTAAAGACCGAATATGATGCGGTTTCCAAGCGTGCAGCAAAGGCAGAAGCTGAATTGGAGCGTTTACGCTCTGGAGTTCAGCAGCCCAAGGAGCCAGCCAAGACAGATGGGCGACCGAAACCTGAAGATTTTGAGCAGTATCACGATTATTTGAAGGCCGATGCGCTTTACGACATCCGCGAGGAACGTAAGGCAGAAAAAGCCCAAGAAGAACGTGTTACGAACGAAGCTAAGGCCATGCAGACCTACCAAGCGAAAGTTGATGCGCTAACAGAACGCGCTGAAGCATTTAGGGAGACTGCACCGGACTTTGATGATGCCATTGAAGCTGTCGAGAAGGCAGGATTAACTCCCCCTCATATTGTGATGGCGGTGCTTAATTCTGATATTGGCGAGCAAGTTGGTTACTACCTTGCAAAGAACCCTGCGGAGCTTATGGCGATGCAGAATATGAACGAGGTGCAGCTTGCAAAAGCTATTGGCAAGATCGAGGCTAAGTTAGAATCTCAAGGAACGGAACCAGCGGTAAGGACTACAAAAGCGCCGCCTCCCATATCCCCGATTAAAAATACCGCTAAAAGCACCAAGTCACTGGATGAACTTCCATACGAGGAATACAAGCGGGAAATGGACAAAAGGGACAGAGAAAAGCGGCGGTAATTTAACCGTTCATTCTTTGGAGATTTTCAATGTCTAACTCACTTTTGACTATCGGGATGATTACCCGCGAGTCGATGCGTGTTCTTGAGAGCATGCTTCCATTCACCAAGAACGTCAATACTCAGTATTCCGACCAATACGCCCGTGATGGCGCTAAAATCGGTGATACCGTAAGCGTTCGTCGTCCCCCGCGTTATGTCGGTCGTGACGGCCCGAACCTGCAAGTTGAAGCAAGCGTTGAGGGCTCTGTCCCGCTGACGCTCAACCAAGCTGGTTGCGATATTGCTTTCAACACCAAAGACCTCACACTCTCGATTGATGATTTCAAAAAGCGTTTCATCATTCCGGCGATGGCTACTGTTGCTGGTAAAATCGAACTTGCTGGTATGCAGCAGTATAAGAACGTCTACAACGTAGTCGGCACCCCCGGTACGTTGCCTGTAGCTTCCACCCTCGGCACTGCGAATGCCCTTCTTGATGCTTCGCTGGCTCCGATGGACGGTCGCCGCGCGGCAATTCTTGAGCCGTATGCAACTGCGAACCTTGTTCAGGATACTAAAGGTCTGTTCCAAGATAGCGGTACGATTGCCGAGCAATACGAATCGGGTCGCTTCGCACGTGGTTTCGGCTTCAATGCTTACACTGGTCAGATGATTCCTTCTCATACCGCTGGTACGCAAGGTGGTACTCCACTGGTCAACGGTGCAAGCCAAACCGGCACGTCGCTGATTACGGATGGTTGGACTGCAGCTGCAGCTACCCGTCTTAAACAAGGTGACACCTTCACCATCGCTGGCGTATACGCAGTCAACCTGCAATCGCGCCAATCGACCGGCAAACTGCAGAGCTTCGTAGCTACTGCGGATGCTGCTTCGGATGGTTCGGGTAACCTGACTGTTACGATCAGCCCATCGCTGATTTCTTCGGGTCAGTACCAGACGGTTGACAGCCTGCCTGCTGATAACGCGGCTATTACGGTCACGTCCGGCACCTCGGGTCAAGTCAGCAAGCAAAACCTCGCGTTCCATCCTGACGCATTCACGTTCGCTTCGGTGGACATGGTGCTTCCTGAGGGCGTGTGGATGGCGGACCGTATTGTATCGAAGTCTTCGGGCATCTCGATGCGTGCAGTTAAAGCCTACGATATTAACACTGACCAAGCTCCGTTGCGTCTTGATGTTCTTTACGGTTGGGCAACCCTCCGTCCTGAACTCGCAGTTCGCATCGAAGGTTAAGGAGAACTATTATGCCTGCAGCTTTCAATACTCAAACTTCTGGGATTAACGTAAACGCTAACTATGTCGCACCTGTTTCGGTTGCTGCCTCTGGCACGACTCAAGCAACTGCAACTGCTGTTACGGATTCGTTTGTTCTTATTAACAACAATACCACCACTAACGGTGTAGTCCTCCCCCTGCTCAACGTAGGTCAGGAAGTCTACATTTACCCGCAACTCGCAACCAACGCACCCAAGGTTTACCCTCCGGTTGGTGGTTCGATTAATGGTGGTACTGTTAACGCTAGCGTAGCTCCAGCGGCTCAAAAAATGGCTATTTTTATCGCCATTGATGGCCTTGGTAACTACGTTACCAACCTGAGCGCGTAACTTCACTGGAGGGGAACTAAAAATCCCCTCCTTTTCCCTTTAGGAGTTTTTATGTCCGGAGTATTTCTCGGCCCGACTGTTGGCAGCATTACGCCAACGGCTGAAACGTACCTTGTCGCTATCTTCCGTCCTAGCGTAGTTGGCAACACCATCATTAACACGTAGGTTCACATGGCCGATACAGCCCTAGATATTATTACCAACGCTCTGTTGGATTTAGGAGTGCTGGCCGACGAGGAAACCCCCACCGCATCACAAGCGGCTGGGGGCCTTCGTAAGTTAAATAACCTGATTGAATCGTGGAACATTGAAAACCTGATGCTTTACGGTGCAAGTCAGGACGTATTTTCATTAGTAGCGAATCAGACCGCATACACTATCGGGGCGGGTGGTGATTTCAATATTCCGCGACCGAATAATATCACCTCGGCGTATATCCGCGATATGAACCAGCCTGCAGCCACGCGGGTGGACTTCCCGCTATATATCTATACTCAGCAGGAATATGCGGATTATGCTTTAAAGGGCATGACGAATAACTTTTTATGGGGTGTGTATTTCGATACAGATTACCCCTTTATCACTGCGTATTTCACACCGGTTCCAGCAACGTCACAATATAGCTTTGTGATGTGGACAGACAACATCATCACCAGCCTGACACTGAATCAAACCATCAGCCTCGCACCGGGTTATGCAAGAGCGCTTGAGGCGAATCTAGCAGTTGAGCTTGCTGCGTCCTATGGCGTGGACATCCCGCCCTCTGTTGCTGCGATTGCGATTAGTTCCAAGGCTGACCTAAAAACCAAGAATTTCGACCTTAACGAGCTTCAGATCGATGACCGTCTAGAGGGTGGTTCGTACTTCAACTATTACACCGGATACAGCCAAGGTGGCTAAGGTTAATGGCTTGGTGGGGCCGTCTTCCAAGCAACGTAGCGTCCCGTTTAACGCCGAAAGGTCGATTAACTGCTTTCCAGTCATGGATAAGCACGGAAAAGAAGTGCAATCGCTTTACGGCACGCCGGGTCTTTCTCTGTTTTCAACCGGAGGCATCGGACCTGTGCGTGGGTGCTTTTATTCCACTAATGGCCGCGCGTTCTATGTTTCTAGCAACAGCCTTTACGAGGTCACTAGCGCAGGTATATCAACGATTGTTGGCACACTCACCACTGCCACGAATACCATCGTAGAAATGGAAGAAAACGGATTCCAACTAGCTATTTGTGACGGGCTTAAACTTTATATCTTTACCTATGCTACGAATGCGTTTGTCAAGGTAACGGACCCAGACCTTCCAAGTGCTGCGACCCTGACGTTTATTGATGGGTATTTCGTAGTCAGTCAGGTCAATGCTGGGACATTCTACATATCTGCACTGTATGATGGGACATCATGGGCTGCACTGCAGTTTGCCACGGCTGAATCATCGCCGGATAACCTTGTACGGGTTTTAAACGCTGCGGGTGGCTCGTTGTGGCTTTTGGGCTCTAAGACCGGAGAGATTTGGCAGAATACTGGTCAATCACCATTCCCATTCACACGCATCAGCGGTGCGAAGATGGAAGTCGGGATTTTGGCGGCTAATACCGCAATAGCGATTGACAATACCATTTTCTGGGTGGGTCAGGATAACATCGGTTCAGGGATTGTCTTTAGAGCGCAGGGGTTCACCCCATCTAGAATCAGTACCAATGCGATTGAATTGCTCATCCAAGCGGCTCCAACTCCTTCTACGTTGCGGGCATTTACCTACCAGCAAGAAGGCCACGTGTTCTATGTCATCACCGGTGGTGGAATGGATACGACATTGGTTTATGATATTTCCACGCAGATGTGGCATGAGCGGGCCTATCTTAATGCTGTAGGGCAGTTTGAATTGCATCTGGCATCATGTGGGATGTATGCGTTCAACAAATTCATCGTAGGCGATAGAACTAACGGCAATATCTATGTAATGTCGCAGGATGTATTTACAGACAATGGACGTGAAATAGCTATGGAGCGCACGTTTACGCATTTGAGCGACCAGAATCAGCGTATTATATTTTCGGATCTAACCATTGGTGTTGAGGTAGGTGATGGCCTGCAATCTGGTCAAGGAAGCGACCCGCTGATTACGCTTTATCTATCCCGTGATGGTGGACGGTCGTGGTCAGGTGGCAAGCAAGGTAGCATCGGGCGTGTAGGTCAATACCGCATTCGCTCTATCTTCCGCCGGTTAGGTCAGGCTCGCATCATGACATTCCGCATCCGTATCAGCGACCCCATTAAGCGGGCGATTACGGGCTGCTATTTAAACGTGGGAGATTAATTTATGGCCAGCATTAAAGTTTCTGAATTGGAAGCAATTGTAGATGATGAAAATATTGAGCGTCTTTCTCAATATAAATGGCGCTTAGCTGGTACCAAAAGGGAGTATGCCGCTAGAGGTGAATACATCGGCAGTGGTCATAAAAATAGAGTGCACAAAATTATTTACATGCATCGTGAAATATTAAATGCCCCAAAAGGCGCTGAAGTTGACCATATTAATGGAAATAAACTTGATAACAGAAAGTGCAATCTTAGGCTCGCCACGTCTAGCCAAAATAAAATGAATAGAGGCGCTAGGATAGATAGCCCTACTGGAATTAAAGGTGTGCAGCGTTCTGGAAAGAAATTTACGGCGAGGATAAGAGCTAACAACATAAACTATTACATTGGAAGCTACAATACTATAGAGGAGGCCGCTAAAGCCTATAAAGACGCTGCTGCAAAAATACATGGCCTATTCGCCAATCAGGAAGATTAGGGCATGAGCAACTACAATCCCCCTCCTATTCAGACCCCAGTTACTGATACAGATATTGTCACAAAGAGAAATAATGGCATTTGCACGTTGCCGTGGGTGAGTTTCTTTAACTCCCTTTTCACTGGAGACACCGGAACAAGCTGGACGCCAACCGCTACCAATTTAACTATTGTTGGTGCGGCTCCTACTATCACGGGAGTTTATTACCGCTCGGGTCAGTTCATTGATTTCCGCATTCGCATCGTTCCGGGCACGAATACCAGTAGCACCGCAGGAACAACTTACTTCAGCGTGCCATTTAACATCAACGCGGATGGTGCAAATACCATTGTTTCCGGCCTTCTTGGTGGTGGGAATGGCATGTGCGATAGCGCTACAGATAGGATTTATCCAGCTGCATGGTCGACAGTTACAGTTCCTTTAACAATTGTTGGAAGGGTGCTTGCATCATGATTCAGTATGATTTTTTGCCTCTTCATCATGTCATTGCTGAGATAGCGCCTAACGTAGAGCGCCATTACTACGAAATGACGGAAGGTGATGACTATGGTGTTCCAGATATTGATTGGGAAGGGTACATAGCCCTCAGTCACAACGGCCAAGCCTATGCAGGTATTATACGCGATAAAACTGTACTAGTAGGTTATTCTACATTTGTATTATGTGAAAACATGCGTTATAAAGGACGTATCGAGGCTTTTGGCCAAGGGCTTTTTATTGAGAAACCGTATCGCAGCAAATGCGCGAAAAGACTTATACGGTATTCCGATAACTGTTTAGCCCAACTGGGAGCGAGAGAAACCAACTACACCTTGAGCGATAAGCGCGTGGGCCGTCTGTTGGAAAGCCTTGGTTACAAATCAAACTATTCAAATTGGAGTTATCGCCATGGGGTCTAAAGCGGGTGGATTATTGAAAACTATCGCGCCGTTGGCGTTGAACTATTTCGCGCCGGGTATCGGTTCGGCTTTGGGTACTGCTTTGGGCGCGACGGGCGCAACTGCTGCAGGTTTGGGTAGTGGACTTATCGGTGCTGGCTTTAATGCCGTAACAGGCGGTGGACTTAAGGGGGCAGCAATTGGCGGCCTTACCAGCGGTCTGGGCGGCTATGCAGGCGCAGGCGGCTTTGACGGCACTGCAATTGGCGATGGCGCACAATCCGCTTATGACGGGCTTAAAGGAGCTGGGAATAGCATTTCTAACGGCCTTGGCTTTAGTGACATCTTCAGCGGTGGCTCAGGGCTTTCAGGTGCATCCTATAATCCCTCAACTGGCCTAACGAAAGATGGATCTATCCTTGGCAATAACTTCAGCCTTGGCGGCTCAGGAATTGGCGCAGATGCTGGCAATGGTTTCTCACTCGGCGCGGCCCCTGCAGCTATTAATGGCGCTGGTAGCTCTATTGCTGGCGCGGCAGGTGGTGGGTCTAGCTCGTTCAGCTCTGCAGCTCCATATCTGGGGATTGCTAACAGCCTTTACGCGAATAATCAGGCGCAGGACGCCTTAGAGAAGTCCACCAAGCAGGGCTTGGCTACTCTTAGCCCTTATACCACCTCAGGTGCAGCAGCGAATGCTAAGCTAAGTGATTTCCTCGGGACTTCGGGAAATGGTACTTCAACGGCGGATATTCTTGCTTCTAACCCTGCGTACCAGTTCCAGCTTCAACAGGGAACGGATGCACTTAATCGCAAGCAAGCGGCATCTGGCGGGTATTTCTCGGGTCAAGCACTGCAAGCGGCACAGGATTACGGTCAGGGCTTAGCTAACCAAACCGCGCAGGATTACTATGCGAGACTTGCGCAGGCATCGGGTCAAGGTCAGCAAGCGGCAGGTTCAGCAGCGGGTCTATATGCTAACCAAGGGATGAACTCTGCGAATGCTGGTATTAGCTCGGCTAATATTGTGAACCAAGGTCTTTCTACGCTGTTTGGCGCAGGTCGCACTCCTTATTACGATTCCGCAACGGGTCAAATCAGATACAGGTAGGTTATGGATAATCCATTTGCAGGGCTTCACACGTTTGCTGATTACCAGCAATTGCAGCAGCAGCATGACTTGGCGCGTGCTGTACAGATGCAGGCTATGCAAACTGGCAGCATTGATGCGCTGACGAAGCAAAATGCTCTCGCCACGCAATTAATCTCTGCGGCATCCGCTCCGGCTGGCGTAGATGCCCAAGGGAATGCGGTCTATACCCCAGACAACCAAGCGGCTTATGACGCAGCGAAGCAACGTCTGCATGGCTTGGGGATTGATGTTAGCACCTACGCTCCTGATGTGCAGACCGGTGCGCAGCAGGTGGCGGCGGCAAGACAAGCGTCATCGCCTTATGGGACGCTGTTTAATGCTCAACAAAAGGTTATTGGTAATAACATTGCCGCTGCTGGCCTTGGCTTACCTAATGGTGGTATGATTCAACCCGTCCCTGTATTGCCGGGTCAACAAAAACCTCCGGTGATTGGTGGGGCTAACCCGCCAAGTGCTGGTATGCTTCCGCCTACTACTGATTTTAAGCAGGCTGCTGCTAACCCCCCAGATATGCCGAATAACACAACGGCGCAAAATTACGGGGCACCCGTACAAGTGACAGACAGACCAGTTCCTACTGCCGGGCAGGGTGGAATGGATGATTTGCTGGCAAATGCTGCACAGCCACCCGCTACGCAAACGCCAGAGCAGGCTAATCCTCTTAAGTTCAGTTTCCGACCGCAAGCATCTGGCGAAACACTTGCAGCTTACAAAGCGGCGCAGCAGCAGGCATTTGATGAATTTAAGTTGGCGAATACTGCGGATATTAAGAAAGCGGAAAAAGTTGGTGAAACTGCAGGTGGACACGTTGAGGCAGCGTTAGGCGGCAAGGATATTCTACGGCTTTATAACAAAATCGGTAACGAGGCAGGTAAAGTCCCCGGTGGCATGATTCAGAATGCTGGAGCTAATGTAGCGAACGCACTTAATATCCCATCTGATGCTGCTAATGCGCGCGGAACATTTGATGCTGACCTAAATAACCTTTACCTTGCAACTATTCGCTCGATGGCTTCCACAGGGCGCGTAATGAAGGCAGAGATTGAAAAAATTGGCGAAGCAGCACCACAACAAAATGATCCTACCGGCGTCAAGATTTCTAAGGTAAATGCTCACCTTGAGGATTATAATCAGCGCATGAAGGATATGGGCTTCAACCCTTCTACGGGTAAAGAACTCGCTAAGGGTGAAACCCCGCAAGATGTCCCAAAAGTTCCTATGCCCGGTAAGGAAGGTAGTCTTCCTACTATCGCAAGCCCACAAGACCCAGCATTCCAACAATTAGCCCCCGGCGCTCAATTTATTGGGCCTGATGGCGTAACAAGGACAAAACACTAATGGCAGACCCATTCGCAGGTGTAGCTAGTCCGGTTGACCCATTTAATGGGGTTGCCTCCCCTGTGCAATCTGGGTTGTTCGGGCGCATTAGTGATGATTATAGAAAACGTGTGGCAAACGACCAAGTATCGCGTGATGCTTTCGCTAACGGCCAGCAATCTGCTTTTAGCACAGGACTGCAGTATCTTGGGCAAGGCGGCGGAATGGTTAATGATGTAGTCAACGAGGGGATAAAATCTGTTGATAGCATGATTCCAAATCAGGTAATTAATGCGGTGAACCCATTCACTGCAGTTACTAGTAATCCTTATGTTAAGCAAGCTCTCGGAAGCGTAGCCGCTACTGCACCCGATACTGGAATTGGTACCACGGTGGATAGTTTGCGCAACCAATACCCTGTGACTGCTAGAAACCTTGATGCAGTAGGAAACACAGTTTCTGCAGTAGGAACTCTTTACGGGGCTGCCCAAGCCGCTCCGGGTTTAAAGAACACAGCGCAAGACCTTTTCCAATCTGGTAAGCAAGCATTTGACGCTAAAAAACTAGCGGGGATTCAGGATGTAGTTTTACCAAAGCAAACAGCCGCAGAAATTGCTAATACTGCATTGCAGCGCACCAGTGGTGGTGGCTTACTAAATAAGCAGGTCTATACTCCGAATGATTATGAAGTTAGCATGATTACTACGGCCCGAGAAGCTGGGGTTAAACCAACGGCTACACTTGAAACTAATATCCAAACCGCTAATTCATTCAAGAATGCTGAAGCGCAGCGGCTAAAAGCTGCTTTGGATAAAGCTAATGTTGCAATACCGCCTTCAACGCTTAACCAAGCTGGGGTAGAAATAGCGCAAAAGATTGCATCTAATCCACTCATTGACGAGAATAGCTCAACCATTAGAAAAATCTTACAGGCCGGACAGGATGCTATAGATAAAAATCCTAAGACCGCTGCTGGCATTCTTCAGGCTCGCAAGGATTTTGATTATGCCATCGGGAAGTTCCAACCTTCAGCATTTGACACAGAGGCTCCTGCTACCGCATTCCGTGCAGCGACAAAAGAGGTGCGCCAAGGAATGAACGGAATTGTCACTACAGCAGTTCCGAATGCAGATGTCGCGGCCTCTCTCGCCAAGCAAAGCCATATGTATGATGTAATAGATAATATGGCTGGAAAACTATCAGCACAACCGGATGGTCGCTTTGCAAGGTTCTTTGACACCAAAACTGGCAAGGTCATTAAATACGGCGCAGCAGCTACTGGAGCGACTGCTGCAGGTCGTTCCGCATTACACGCGGTATCGCCAAAACAATCCTATTCAGATTCTGGAGAATAATAATGACCGCCACCCTCCTAACCCCACTCTTTGAAACCATGCTCGACAACAACGGAATCCCCCTAGCTGGTGGGCTTATCTACACCTACAGCGCTGGAACGACCACGCCTTTGGCTACCTACACAGATGCAACAGGAGCAACGCCTGCAAGCAATCCTATCGTGCTGGACTCAGCAGGTCGCCCGCCGAATGGTGGTGTCTGGGGTTCGGGAGTTTATAAGTTCATCCTAAAAACCTCTGCAGGTGTTCAAGTAGGTGACGCAGTTGATAACGTTACCGCTATTTACGGCGCTGGGGATATGACGAAAGCAGTTTATGATGCCGCGAACATTGCACAGCAGCTTGTAGGGACCACGGCGGTTCAAACGCTGACGAATAAATCAATTGTTTTAGCGGGTGGAGGAGTTAGCCTTGCACCACTTACACTAAGCGCAGGCCTGAACCTGACCACGGCGGTTGCGGGGTCAACAGAGTATGATGGTAAAGTGCAATATTTCACACCTATTGGAACGCAACGTGGCATTGTTGAGGCGGCGCAAGAATTTATCACAACTGCAACGATTGCCGGTGCTGATGTAAACACTGCGCAAAACGCTTTAGGTGTTTCCGTTACGTTAAGCGCGAGTACTGTTTATGAGTTCGAAGGTGCTTATTACCTATCAAAAAGTGCAGGCGTTACAACTCATACAATATCAACTTTGTTCGGGGGTACGGCGGCACTCACTTTTATTGGTTATGATGTCGTCGCTGGGTTCAATGTAACTTCGTTTACATCACCCTCAACAGTAACAACAACCCCCTATATTCAAGTCGCTTCTGCGACCGCTCTAACCGCCACATCCGCATCTGCCGCACAGTTTTACGTCATCAAACTTCGTGGGGTGGTATATGTGAACGGGGCAGGAACGTTCACCCCGCAATACAAAATGAGCGCTGCGCCGGGAGGAGCTTACACAACCGCCGTTGGTAGTTACTTCAAAATCTGGCCGGTAGCCACATCAACTGGTTCAAATATCAGTGTAGGGACATGGGCTTAATGAAATCCTTTAAAGCATACCAAGCCGCAGGAACCCCGCCGCAGCATTATGACTGTTATTCCCGTGCGAAACCTCTGATGTGCAATGCGGTAGCATTTGATGATTTCGGCACCTTCGATACCACGCAGTTTTGCTATGTCGCTCCTTATGCTCAGCGCATGGAATTCCATGTTAATCTGCTCTGGAATGCACCGCAGGATGGTTACGCTTTTGCTGCACATTTGATGCTGAATCAACTTGGTACAACAGGTGGGGCACCGGGCGGTGAGTTCGCAGGTTATGATAGAACGGTTAATGAGAAATACACCAACATGCATGAATCTATGCAGGTGACGCAAATTATCGATTTAGCGGCAGGTGATAAGGTGTGGGCAGTTGCCACGGTTACTCTTGGAGGCGCTGGCTGCAACCTTACGGGTTCGGTTGCAGGAAATGGACATATTACTACTAATTACTTCACCGGGAAGGAATTGAAGGTGCTATGACCAAGCAGCGCCTAGACTCACTTGAAAGACGTGTTGCCGACCATGAAGGGCGTCTTGCCACGGATAGAAAGGATATCGTTATGTTGCATAAAATCCTAGAATCGCAGCAGCAAATCTTTGAATCTCAGCAGGAAAACAACAAATTCACTGCTGAAATCGCGGGTTATGCCAAAGAAATGCTAGCAGTCGTTCGTCCATTGATGAGGGTTGTTAGGGTCGGAGGCATCGTTGCTAAATATGTTAGCTACATGGTCATTTCTTTCACCGCAGCATGGCACGCTACAAAGTATGTGATGGTGAAGATAATGACGTGGCATATATGAAACTGACCCGCGAGATATTCTCACCCGAGTTCACCCTAGGGAAGCTGGTGATTAATAGCCTTGTGCTGTTTACGTGCGAGGATACCGTTAGGGATGGTCCTAAAGTACCTGGCGTTACGGCAATCCCGGCAGGTAAGTATAAAGTCGTCATCACATTCAGCAATCGGTTCCAGAAGCACCTACCATTGCTCTTAGACGTTTCGGGATTCTCGGGCATTAGGATTCATAGTGGAAATTTTGCGGGGGACAGTTCCGGGTGTATTTTAGTAGGTACAACTAGAATAAAAGGAGGCGTAGGTAATTCAAGATTTGCGATGTCTCTGCTTATGGATGAGATTGAAAAAGATTTAAAGCATGGCGACGTAATGATTGAAATAGCATGAATTATTTATTATAATACATCCCTTAGTATACAAATAAAGGGGTTTAGTTATGACGGCGCAGCAAAGTATAAAACTAAAAGAAGGGTGGAAGAATAGGGCGGCATACACAAACGGCATGGCGGGCACAAAACTCCATAATGTGTGGCGAGCGTTTAGATTTACAATAAAAGGCAAGAAATGGGGATGCTCTAAGGAATGGGAGGATTTTAATACGTTTGTTCGGGATATGAAAGATTCTTATTATGATGGTGCCACTTTATGCAGAGAGGATAAATCTAAACCGTTTAGCGCCGATAATTGTTTTTGGACGGATAAAAGTAATGTAATTAGAAAGCCTGTTCGCCTTCTAACTTATAATGGTGAAACACTGCCGCTTCTTGAATGGTGTTACAAATTAGAATTGAATGTGCAAGGGGCTGTTCAGCGTTACCATAGAAAACAGTATAAAACGCCGGAGGAAATTTTATTTGGAAAGCGGTCGCAAGCTAAGAAAGCGGTTTTGAATCCAGCCGAGATAGACGAACGTAGAAAACGGAAAAGGGCAACTTCTATGGTCTGCTCCTACAAAGCGAGAGATGCCAAAAAAGGCTTTGAAAAGTGCGACTTTGACTTCCAATATGTTGTTAATCAAATATTCAATAAATCATGTGTTTACTGCGGTTCTAAGGATAAACTGGGAGCAGATAGAATTGATAACACAAAAGGCCATATTAAAACAAATATTGTGCCAGCCTGTTTCCGATGCAACACTATGAGGCAAGACCACTTTACTCACGAACAAATGTTAAAAATAGGTGATTTTATTAGGAGAGAAATTGATGGATGAATTGGAAGCAATGAGGGGCAAGGATGTCTGGATTGAAATCGCTTAACACAGGAACCTTTTTTAAAGACCGGCAGGGTTTGGATAGCGTTTCGGCGTTGCTGCTCTTTATGACTTGGTGGCCAGCAACGTGGGCGATGCTTGTCAGTCACAACGAAAACCTATATTATGCCTATATAGCTGCCTTCACTGGGTTGGCGGCGAATAAGCAATGGAGCAGTTCCCGTGGCGCTAATTCTAACGTGGATACTGAGCAATTGGCGGATGGCGATGTGGGTACTAGCAGTGTCACTACTGCTAGCAGCACTGTTGTTAGTAAATCACTGGCGAAATCAAAGCAACCTGTACGAACAAGCAAAAAAAGACCTTTCTAGCTGTCAGTCCGGCGTAACCAAGTTAAAGGGGATTAACGATGCGTTGCAAGCTTCTCGGGACGATACTGCTAGCAAGCTTAATGCTTACAAGCTGCGCCACCCTAACTCCTGCGTCGTACTCTCCGACTCTAAGCAAGCTAGGCCCGGACCCGTTGGAGGAAATGCACAGATTGTTGCAACCACAGACGCCCTCTACGATTACGCCGCCGTCTGCCGTAACTACTGGGTCGAGCGTCAACTCCTCGAACAACTTGTAAAAGAGACCAGCCCGTTTTAAAGGGCTGGCCAAGTTGCACAGAAAGCAATCATTAGCGTAGGCAGCGAGGACACTCAGGCGATTCCATCATCTGCTCAAGGGTTGCTGTCCAGCGTTTTTTACATCTACGGCAAGCGAAGTATTCAACCCGCTTTAGCATTTTATGGTCTGCGATGTCCTGCTCTGAATTCTTAGCGACGATCTGAAGCATAACCCCTCACATATAAAGATGGTAATTGCCTTCCGAGTCTACCGCAGCCGCCTGCGTGATTCCAGTACCATTACAATCAGGGCATCGAAGATATTTCTTGACTAGCAGCATAAGAGCTTCTTGCGAATCAGGGGTTTTCTCTATCTTTGCAAAATCACAATCCAAGCAGCGTAGTCCTGTTTTCTCCCGGCTCATTTCTTCACTTTCTCTAAAAACTCCGTTATTTCCCTATCCTTAATCCGCTTGTCCCCGGTAACCAGTAATCGGTCACGGACGCGCTCAAGGATGGCTATGGCTTGCTGTAGGTCACTAGTCATCCAGCCCCCTAATGAACCAACCCACCATAAGCGCAATACAGAAACTAAGCGCCAGACAGATAACCGCCGTTGCTATGTAGGATAGGATGGTCATCGTTCGTTTCCTTTATGTTTGAAATGCGTTAACCGAAGGAATAGCGCCTTAGCCGCCTCAGTAACGCCGACACCAACAGCTGCAACGCTTATGGCGAGGATTGCTATGTGGCCGAAGTGGGGGTCTTTGTTCATCACGCCCCCTGCTCTTTGAGGTATTTGTCTGCGTCGGCTATTCCGGCAAGATAGCTTTTAACGTCCCAAGCACTGTCTTCGCCGAAAATCGGCTTTCCTTCTGGTGTAACGGGTCTGGCCTCCTCCCGGCGCGGCTTGGCTGCTATTGCTGCTTTGGCGGCTTCGACTAACCGCTCATATCCTTGGTCATCCGCATGTTTGTAAACTTCCCAAGGCATCCAATAACCATCTTCGTCTGCTCTAGGGTCTGTTTCATATATAGCCCTAGCCACGCGCTCCACATCATCCTGCGGGGTTGCATCCTCACCCGCCGTGAAGGCGAGTAGGGCGTTACCAAGCAATGTCGCCGTTTCATCGCAGCTATGGCAATTATGCTGGATGGAAGCGGCCATTAGTTCGTACTCGGCTTTCTGCGCGCAATCTACCAGCGCCTTAATTTGCTCTTTGGTGTTAGTCATTTGCGTAATCCTTCCGTGGCGCGTTCCATTATCCAGTTATTGTTGAGCGAAGCGCCTTTGTTCTCTGCATTTTGTGCTTCATGACGAATATCACGAAGCGCCCATTGCATAGCTGGGACTAGGCCCGCCTCTTTGCGCAACCGTGACAGTTCTGATTCAAGGCGCACAAGTCGTTTTGCTTCCGCTGCGTTACTCACTCTGTACCTCCATCTGGTGGGGTGGGGAGCGCAGCGAGCACCAACTTAGTGACGTAATCCTTCATGTCGCCCGCAGTCCGTAATTTACCTTGCATCGACGGCAATATCTACCCCTCCCGCACGTTCACTGCTTGGGCGGCGATGAGGGCGCGGGCCACTTCTGGCGCGCGTAGCAAGCAGTTATATATTGAGGATGCTCGCAACGTATCCTCTATTAGTTGAGTCAACTCCGTCTCCGTGAACCGGGGCTGCGGGCGGGTGTTTCCCACGTCCACCGCTGCATCAACAACGTATTTCTGGTTCACAGTTAGCTGGTGATAGGCAAGGCTATAGATGCCCTCGCTATACAACTCCCGGCTCTCCGCGTTATCGTTGCTCATTGGGGGTTCTCCTTTAAATACTTCAAAGTTTCCTCTGCTTTGCTTCGGGTCATGTAACCAACTACTCTAATCCAGATACAGCCGAAATAAAGCTGTTGAATTGCCCACCACGTATCATAGGTGCCGTGTGGTCTTAATCTATATTTCGCGCTCATGGCGGCGCTCCTTTCCGTGGTATTCTGGTTGAACAATCCTAGGAACTGGGCAGAATATCTCACTTAAGCGGTCCCAAGGTGTTTGTAGCTTTGCCTCGATATACCCCAGCATCGCATCTGCAGCGCCTTGGTAGGACTCATCAGAATGGTCGTAGCGCACTACTCTATAGGTTGGGTTGGTTAGCTGGTCCTTGAGGTGGATTGCTAGGTTCTGGACTATCTCTGCGCGGGTCATGCTGGCCTCTTGAACGTTAGAATCTTACACGGCTCCGCTAACAACTGAGCAACCTCACCGCCGAACATATCCCGCATGACACGGCGGAATAGTAGGCCATGGCATACAGCAACGGTGAAGCTGAGTAGCCAAAGTTCATGGGCTAGGATTAGGTTGTAGTAGGTGGTGCGGGTCATGCGCGCTTCCTGACTATTTCTGCAACTTGCTTTCTAATATCCTTGGCCGTATGACCATAAATATGAACCATCTCCAAATTGCCGCCTTGGTCTCTACGGTCACAAACAATATATTCGCAGGCCATACCTGTGCAGGTTTTCCACCCAAGAAATGCTGACACAATGTCTGCCCACTTGTGCCATCGTTTTTCATTTTTACTCATCACTCACCCTCCACCACCAACTGAAGCTTAGCTTGCCTAATAGCATCTTCCCAAAGCAACCGCTCAAGATTAGGATGGGAACGGCGCTCACCTAACAACCGTAATTGCTCCCGCGTTAACCGTGCTGCGAAGTTCTGGTCGATGATGTCCTCGTAACCACCCAATGCGTTGTCGATTTTCTGGTTCATCTAAGCCCCCATCATTGCGACGCCGAAAACAGCGCCAAAGATAAACATTACCGTGCCAAAGATGACGATTTCGCGGTCGTCTTTGATTAGCTGCCAAATATCTTTAAGCATGGGATACCTCGACAAGCTTAAGAGGTTCGCACATGGTGACAGGCACCGCATAAATGCAGTAGCTGTTCTTTCCATTCACTGTGCGGTGATGATGAGCGCTAACGCCACGAGCGCGGCTTGCGCTTTCAGCGTCAACTTGGAACTCAGTTCCGTCTTTCATTTTGATTGCATATAACATAAGGACTAACCTTTCTTGTAGAACGCCTAATTACGTTGCTTCGAGTACCATATAGAGGTTTTAGCATAGGGTCAAGAATTATTTTTCACCAAAATGGATTGCTGCATTTTTCTTCATCGCAGTTGCAATAAGCAGGGCTACACTGGACATAATCTGTATCATAGTTGGCGGCTATTTCATAAAGCGCATCATTGCTCTGATTCGCCATAAAGTCGCGCAACCTTTCCCCCTTAGGCGTTAACCATGCGTATCGGGGCGATGTGCCGTACTCGATAATATCGGCATGACATAGTGTGTTTATCAGAAGCCAAGCTACGGGCGCTGTAACGGCCTTTTCTAAAACATCATATTGGTATGAGTGTTTATAGTAGCCTTCATTACAATGCTCTAGGAATGTCTTAAGAACGGGTATGACATAAGCCTCACCTGTCCCATAGCCGTAACCGAAAACGTGGCTTTCCCAATCTCTAAAATATTCAGCTTCCGTTTTCATCACAATTCTCCAAAGCACGTTTCATAATCCGATATTCCCGCATCGCTGCATAATACCGCTGGTGGAAGTCATCAGGGTCAGCCAGTAGCTTTGCTTCCTCTAGCGAGATGTCTTCTAATAGCTGGCACGCATCCCCTATCAACCCACCAGGCGGGACACGCTTGCCATTTAGATAACGATCAAGCGAACCCATCCTGATTCCTAGGATGTCGGCAAACTCCTGATGGGATAGGCCGGATTGTTGGAGTAGGTCTGAGATGGTGGTCATGTTAAATTCCTGGTTAATTCTCTAATGACGCAAGGGGGGTTGCAGTTTCCAATGCCGTGTAGTCTTTTGGCAGCCCCATTAATATTTCGCCTAACAATGGGTTCAGATATGTCGGACACTCGAGCGACGTCCTGAATATCTCGGCAGTCCTTGTACCTCTGAAATTCGGGCTGCCTTTGAATCTCTTTCGGGAAGTGCCGGCTCCTTCTTGAGCTAGAGGGGTAGGCAAGAATGTAGACTCTACCGCGGTGGTGGGGTGCGCCAACGGTGGACGCTGCCACGCAATCCCATTCTGCATCATACCCGCAGGAGGCCACGGCCTCAAGTACTCCTCCCAAGTATCCATTAAGCAACTCTGCCACGTTCTCCATAAGCCAGAATCTAGGTCGTACCAGGCGAACGGCTCCAACCATCTCCCAGAAGAGTCCCGATCGGGTTGTGGCTTCTCCGGAGGCGTTCCGCTGTATCCCCTTGCGATTTCCTGCGATGCTAATATCCTGACACGGGAATCCCCCAATGACGCCACCAATGCCTCCCGCAACGATTTCACGCACCAGCTTATCGGTTTCGTCGGGTAGTGTTTCTTTAGTATTTTTCTTGCCCATGGGTCATTCTCACAAAATCCAATTACTTCATGCCCCGCCTGTTCAAGCCCAAGGGCGTAAGCTCCAATGCCACTAAAGAGGTCTAGCCACTTCATATCTGACCCACACTCAAAACCACCCACCCATTAGACCTCCCCACACCCCTAGCCTTCTGCCAAGCATGGGAAACGTGGTTAGCTGTAATACGCCGTGTCTTGCCGTTGGAGTAGGTTGCTTTGTAACTATGCATATTGCGAGTCCCTTTCTTCCTCGGTCATCTTTTCTTCACGGCACCATTCACACCAAACCACTTCCTTATGCAGGCGCTTCATGTTGCCGACCTCGACGAAGCAATCCGTGTCAATGTCGGAGTCAATCAGGCGGTCGCAGGCTTCACAGCATATCATGCTCATAAATCCCCCTAACGGTTAAACGTATGCTGACACACACTAGGACTATTCCCCAGCTCGATACAGCGGTTGATGTCGTTGGTGTTCAGGTAGCCGGTGATGCCGAATAAGGCCACAATAGCTACAGCAATGAGGAAGGTGTCACGCATGGCTGGCCTCTTGTGCATTTTTGGCCTCTTGCTCTGCGCAATACTTCTCAAATGCAGGGCGCTCTTTCTCAGCAGCATCAGCGTTTACCTTGCAAAGACCCAACAGCATATCCTTGTGCAGTTTCCACCAGTCATAAGCGCCTGTATCCATCGCGCTAATGCGTGGACGCTTAAAGCCTTCCCATTCTTTATGGGTATGACGCTCACAACCTATCTTGAGATACTCAGCAGATATGATGATTTCCCAACGTAACCCAGAAATGAGAATGGGCTGGACGATTAGTTTTTCACCGTACAGGTTAGCACCGTACAGGTCAGCACCGCGCAGGTTAGCACCGTACAGGTTAGCACCGTACAGGTCAGCACCGTAC
>ERZ869907.113-NODE-113-length-37610-cov-31.809373_pt1 | contig 37610 bp, 60 predicted proteins | sample MGYA00579309_ERZ869907 | MGnify/ENA primary metagenome ERZ869907 (study PRJEB32216, sample SAMN09231814) | wastewater metagenome | place: USA: Maryland | collected 2016-07-30 | study: EMG produced TPA metagenomics assembly of the PRJNA472060 data set (Reclaimed... | reverse complement strand
TATATTAACAATTTAAAACAATTTAAAACAATTACAAAATGAAACCATTTAATTTAGAAAAGTGCATCGCAGGTGAAAAAGTAGTAACCAGAGATGGGAGAGAATTCAAATTCGGAGCTTATAATAAAGATGCCCATGAATACCATAGGTTAGTAGGATGGGTAAATGGAGAATGCTTTGAATTTAGCGATTTTGGTGAATACACTCAAAATAACTCAGTTAGTCAATTGACGCTATTCATGGCAGAGCCTGTGCTTTATTATGGTATTATAAAATCAAAATGTTCCCATACAGGATTTTCCACATCCGCCATTTATTATTCAGAAGCTGAGTTGCGTTACAGCATTGGCAACGTAAAAATTATCGAAATAAAAACTTTTGAGCCGAAATGAAAAATAAAAAATGCAAAAACCACGAATGTAAGAAGTCATTTAAACCAATTCGACCTTTACAAATGGTATGCTCTAAAAAATGCGCTTATTCTTATGCAGCTAAAAAAGTAAAAGACAAGCAAGTAAAAGACTTTAAAAAGTGGAGTAAGGAAACGAAGGAAAATTTAAGAACTCATTCGGAACTTTTAAATCTCTTACAGGTGGTAATTAATAAGATAGTCAGAACGATTGACTTCGGGCAGCCATGTATTTCTTGCGGAAAGCATGGTAAAAGGCAGGCAGGGCATTATCATAGTGTTGGCTCTAATTCAGCATTAAGATTTCACTTAAACAATATCCATATTCAAGATTACCGATGTAACGTAGAGTTATCTGGCAATATTATCGGTTACAATAGAGGGTTGATTAATACTTATGGCGAAGAATACAAGATTTACGTTGAACAAGACTTGTTAGAGATTCAAGAATTTAAACTTCAAAAGCACGAAATTGTAGACTTAATAAAAAAGGCAAAAGAAATTTTAAAAGGGTTGCCAGAATTTGAAGTCTATACATCAGCTGAAAGATTAGAATTAAGAGCAAGAATAAATAATATGCTTGGCATTTATAAAAATACTAATATTAACCTATAAAAACAAATACAATGAACTTATACGCAATGACAGGGGTTAAGCATTTTGATTTCTCCGAAACAGGTCAACTCGATTACGAACTCAAGAAAAATGTTAGTGATAAAATAATAAATGACAATAGGAGAGTTATTTATTCAAGATGCAAACCATTGAATAGGGCAAATGTATTCGATGAGATATGTAAGTATTTCGGAGTTAGCGCACACGCTGCATTATCAGGGAATAGGTTTCCTGTGTATGTAAATTGCAAAAAGATTTACGCTTGGATAATGGAAAAGAATACCAACACACCACAAAGGATTATCGGGGAGTATATTGGGCATGACCACTCGACTATAAACTATTATAGAAATTATTGTCAAGGGCAGCTCGACATAAATTCTAGCTTCGCTAAACACATAAGAAATTGCGAAGCGATTATTAATAGAAAATTTTATCTTTAAAATAAAAAGATGACACTACAAACAATACTTCAACTTACCTGTGATGCGTTTGAATTTCCAATAGAAAAAATTCAGAGCAAAAGTCGAAAACGAGTTTATGTAGAATGCAGAGTTGCTTATGCTTATTTGGCTAGAAATAGAAAATACAAACTAAGAGAAATTTCAGCCGAAATAAATCGGAAGCACAATAACATAAACCACTATTATTCTTATGCCTTAGACAGTTTGAATGTTTACCCGAACAGCATCTTGTCGACTTTAATTAAAATCCTAGAAACTAAAATCAAAAACCAAAAATGAAAACAAAAATTTTAACTTTACTTACGTTCTTGTCATTTGTTGTGACAGCGCAAACAGATTCAATCGAGGATAGATTTAATTTCCTTGAAGGTAGAATAGACTTAGTAAAAATGCAGTCTGATAGAAAAATCGACGCAATAAATCTCAGATTAAAAAAGGCGCACGATAGCCAAATGGCTTCAAAAGTTTTAATAGCTACTGGATTGCTCGTGTCTTCTTTTGGGTATTTTGGAAATGAGCCGAGCTACCCTATTATAGTATTCGGGAGTATGTTATCGGCAACTGGACTTGTATTCGATATTAGAACATGGACTTTAATAAAACCAAAATGATTTTTCTAAAAGAAAACACCAAGTTAAGTCGAGCCGAAATAAATCGACTCCAATTAAAGGCAATCGTAATCTTATTAATAACAACCTTAATTTTAAATTCATGCCTAACATAAGCGCAGTATTAGTATTAGCATCACTAGCTATTTGCATAATTGCAGCATTTATAACCGATTACATTTGCGACGTCTTCAACATTTATAATGGAATATTAGTTTTTTTGATATATTCAATGACAGCTATTTCAATTATACTAATTGTATTTGGAATGGTTATGCTAACAATGAAGCGGCGAAAGTAATTTATTGACAAACGCATTTCATTAAAAATATTCTTTTATTATTGTAAAATAATTCATAAACGGAATGAAGATTGAAAATGTAGCCTTGTCTAAGATAAAGGCGAACCAGAACAATCTTACTTAAGGCTTAAAGAACTATGAACAAACAAAATGTTACACTTAAAAAAGCTATGATTAAAGCCTTAGAGCAATCTTTAGGCATAGTAACAACTGCGTGTAAAATTGTAGGTATCGAAAGAAATACGCATTACGTTTGGATGAGGGAAGACGAAGAATATAAAAAAGCGGTTATGGGCATTGAAGATATTGCCCTTGACTTTGCAGAAAGTCAGTTGCATAAACAAATAACCGACGGAGAAGTATCGTCGACTATTTTTTATCTCAAAACAAAAGGAAAGAAGCGCGGATATATCGAGCGTTCAGAATTAACAGGACTCGACGGAGAGCCATTGAAAGCTTTTGTACTTGAGTTAACTCCGAATGAAACTAAGCTATAAGCAAACACAAGCCTATCAATTAGCGTTAAGCGGAAAGAAACGAGTAATACTTTACGGCGGAGCAATTCGTGGTGGAAAGTCTTATTGGTTGCTGCTTACTTTTATTTCGCTATGTTCTAAATATCCGAAAAGCCGTTGGGTTATTATTCGGGAAAGCCTACCTACACTTAAAAGGACTTTACTTGTTACGCTTCAAAGTATTCTTAACGAGGGGTTGCAGCAGCATATAAAAGAGTTTAACAGAGATACTTATACGTTGACTTTTTTAAACGGAAGTCAAATAATCTTTATGGCTGAATCGTTTGCCGATGATAAAGAGTTAAACAGGTTTCGTGGACTTGAGGTAAACGGAGGAGGCTTCGACGAGATAAACGAATGCCGACAAGAAACATTTTACAAACTAATCGAACGTGCAGGAACTTGGAATCATGCAATAGGAACTCCGCCTATATTAATTTTGTCGACTTGCAACCCAACTCATGAATGGGTGAAAGCTGAATGGTATGATAGATACATCGACGGAACTCTACCAGAAGAATGGGAATACATCCCTGCAAAGATTACTGACAACCCTTATGTTTCTCCAGATTACTTAGATAACCTAAAAAAGAATATGCCCGAAGACGAGTACAGAAAGTTTGTCGACGGCGATTGGAATGTTGTTAAAGTAGTTAATCCATTTATGTATGCGTATGATACTCATAAGCACATTGGCGATGTCGAGTTTAATCCGAATAAACCTATTTACATTTCAATGGACTTTAACCTTAATCCGTTTTCTGTAATATTCGGACACGTTTGGAGGGATGACAAATACCATTGCCATATATTTGATGAAATGAGTATTACCAATGGCTCGATACCAGAATTATGCGACAGGATAAATGCCAAGTACGGAAAGTATAAACACTCATTTTTTATAACAGGCGACGCAATGGGAAAGCGCGGCGACATAACTCAAAGGGATAATGCTAATCTGTACCAACAAATAAGGTCGACGCTAAATTTACATCCAAGACAATTTAATTTGCCACCAAATCCGACTCATGAGAATAGCCGAGCTATGTGCAATTTCATGCTGCACAATTTCGACGACTTTAAAATAAGTCCTAATTGCAGGAACTTAGAACAGGACATGAGGATAGTCCAATGCGATGCTTACGGCTCAATAATTAAACAGAACCGAAAGGAAGTTTCCGAACGAGCCGACCACTTGGATTGTATGAGATATTTTGTCAATAGCTTTTTATATGATTGGTACAAAATACATAATAGATAAACTTATATTTGTAAAACATGGAAAAAGTATTAGATGAATTAAGGCGCTACGAGATAAAAGTAGATATACAAGAAAATCAAATTTTGGTTTCAGCAATCAGAGATGGGGATAATAGAAATTTTGCTTTTCAAGCTGTGAGACTTGAAGCTGGTCGCTTAAACGAAGAAGAAAAGTCAGCAGAAATTTCAAACTTAGTAAATAGCATTTATAGAAAAATCTCAACAATAATATATAATGAGCTGCAATTGTTGCCAACAAACTAAACCTATCGCCAATTGCGTTACCACAATAGTAATTGGAACTATTTCTAATTTATCGACTGCCGTTTATGTTTATTTTAAGAATAAATCTACCGATAAGGTATTTAGATTTTCGGCGACAAGTTCTGGAGCAGGAGTTGTAAGCATAACAGTCGGAAGTCAAAAATTTACAAACAATCACGCTTACGAATGTTGGGTTACATTAGCATCCGCAACCAATTTGGAAGATAAGCTTCCTGTAACAATCAGCGGAATGACAGGAACATTTACTTGTTTCTTAGTTCCTTTTTATCATATACAAGACAATTCAAATGCTCCTGTAAGTTATTCAAGTCAGACGCTTGTTTATGATGTAGACTATCCGTGCTATGACAATGGAGTGGCGGAGGATTGTTGCATAACAAAAGCGTATGGTTCTTTTTATTTGTCAGCAACAACCTTTAGCTTTAAGAATACATATCAGTACATTAATTGGTCTGGCTCAAATGCGAAATTAAATGTAACTCATACGGACGGACAATCTGGAATAACTATTAATGAAGCAGGTAGGTACAAAGTAAGCGGAACGATAAGGATAAAATACAAAATAGAGGGAATTTAACATGGCAATACCAGCAATATATGCAACGCTTGAAATAGACAACTTCGCCAAGCAAAGTTTTGGATTACCAACCGAATTCCAAACAGTGAACGATACATTTGGAATGTGCGATATCCATTTTGAAACAACGTGGGATATTACAGCAGGACAGGTATTGAAAATATTTGTAGCATCAAATGATATGGGGGCTTCGACCACGCTAGAAATTTCATCTAATTATTCCGATGTTGCGACGCTGTTTATTGAAAAGATTGACGACCTGTGAATACGGCAGAATTAATATTAAATATAATTTGCATGAGCCTGTTTTGTGTTGGGGTTCGCGCAACACTTGACAAGGGAATGATTTTTTCTTATTTGCATAATTGGTGGAGCGACCTATCTACCAAAATAGAAAACAGGGAAAATCAAATTAAACTCTACAAAAATGAACTCAAACTTTATTTCGGAACACAAAAGTATTTAGGTAAACGAATTGAGATAATGGAGCAAATAAACACTCATGAGTTTGTTTGGGTATGGCTTTCTGTGGTTAGATATGTACTCAAGCCTGTACTCGGATGCGTTATTTGCTTCGCTTCTTTTTGGGGAACAGTATGTTTTATTTTATTAAACGGAACTAATTTAGAGTTGTGGAATTACTGGCTTATTGCTTGTTTTTCGGCTGCACCTCTTAATTGGATAATATGGAAACAATATGATAAGTAAATTAATCTACAAACTATTTAAGTCGACATTCTTAAAAGAGTATGCGAAAGACCAATTAATACCTTTTACATTTAAGGAACTAAAGAAAGAATTTGTAGACCTTAACGGTAGTCAATACTATTCTTTTTCATCAATGGCAATGCCGTTAAATAGAATTGTTAAAGCAGAAGATTACAAGCTATGGTTTAATAACGGGCTAACATCAGAAACGTTAATGTTCTTTTTGGATGAAATAGATAAGTCATTAGATAAGGCGTTAACAAAGGAAAAGGATTTTGCAAAAAACATGGCGAAGATTAGTACTGTTACTAATGAAATGCGCACACGTGCAACAATGGTATTTCAATCAGAAATTATTTATAACATTTTAGCTGTTCAATTTGTACGTGAAGATGAAGACCCGACTAATTTTAATAACGAAATACACATAGAAAAGGTGAAAGCCTTTAAGGAATTGGATGAAAACAGCGAGTACGCTTTTTTTTTAAAGACACCTCAGCTAAACCAATTATTAAACTCCTTGAGTATGTCGAAAGAGAAATGGCAAGATTATCTGAAAGACTTAGCGAAAAAGGATATGGAGTATCTAAATCAGGTAAAGGAATATCTATCAAGGAGTACATAATACGAAAGGATAATAACTTTAAAGCATTTGTAATGGATATGGCTAAAGGGGATGTAATACAATATAAAGAAATACTTAAATTGAGTGTTAAGGAATTTTTAGCTAAATACGATAATTATATTACTTATTTACCAAAAGCAAGTTAACAATGGCAGCAGAAGAAATAATAACCATATTTAAGGCAGAGGTAGAAAGCTATAAGAAAGGCGTTCTTGAAATACAAAAGCAGTTAAGCGGTTTACAGGAAGAACAAAAGAAAACAACCCAAGAAACTGAAAAGCTAAACAAGAAATTTGCTGATACTGGTAAGGCTGTTGAAACTGCATTTAAGGGTAATAGTATTTCACGGGAATTAAAGAACATTCAGAAAGAAATGCAGGGCTTAGATGCCGGGTCAAAGAAGTTTAACGAATTAGCGCAAAAGGCAGGGCAATTAAAAGACCAGATAAATGATGCTAAGGAAGCAACAAAGGCGTTTAGTAGTGAATCAAAAGCTTCAACAGCTAAGAATTTGTTTACCCAAATAGGGTACGATATAGCACAACTAGATTTTAAAGGGGCATCTGAAAAAGCAAAGCAATTTGCATCGGTAATTAAAGGTATTTCATTTTCAGAAGTAGTAAGTGGTTTAAAGAACTTTGGCAGCACTTTGGTGAGCATAGGAAAGGCTATTGCTAGTAACCCATTTGTTATATTGGCAACAGCAGTAGCGGCTTTAGGTTATGCCTTATACGATGTAATAGGGTCGTTTAAGGATATGGATAAACAAGCTGAAACAACGAAAAGCGGCTTGGATAGAATGAAGCAGTCTATTGATGGTTTAGTAGATGCTTATGGTGCAATGATAATTCAGCAACAGATTTTATTAGGAAAAATTACAGAAAGTCAGGGCAAAGTATTGACTGCTGAAATGAAATATAATAAAATGCGAGTTGATGAAAGTAAAAAGTTTAATGACGAGGTAACTAAATTAGCAGAAGAACTTGGGGTTGATTTAAAAGATTTACAAAACGGAAGATTGAGTGAAAGTTACGCTGGTGATATTAAGGATATGAATAACCGTATTAAGTTTAATAAACAAATACAACAGTTAGAAAAAGAGCATACTAATGTATTAAAACAGATTACTAAAAATTCTGTTTTAGAGGTATCTAATGTTAAGTTGGAAGAACAAAAGAAAGCAAAAGAAAAAGAAGATGCTGAAAAGGAAAAAGAAAAACAAAGGTTAAAGGAATATCTTAAAGAGCAAAACAGGTTACAAAAGGAAGAACTTGAATTTAGAAATAAATTGCAGGAAGATTATAATAAGCAAAGCAAAGACATACAAAAAGAATATTATGCAAGGCTTAAAAAGGATAGGGAAGATGCCGATGCAGAAGCGAATAAAAGTAGGTTAGCGGCAATTAAAGCAAGGGATGCAGCAGAAATTCAAGCATTAAAAGAAAGGCACGATATTGAATTGCAGATGGAAGAAAAGTACAAAGAGGCAACAAGAGAATTAAAAGATGCGGAATTGGAATATGAAAAACTTTATAATGAAGCAATAGTACAGGGAGCGCAAATAGCAAGTGAGGCTTTCAAATTAATGTTTAAAGATAATGCAGCGGCTTCGTCAATTGCTTTGTTATTTGAAAAAACAGTAGCGATATTTCAAATAGTAAAAAGTTTACAGATAGAAAAAGCTGCTTATTATGCAACAGCAGCAGAATTATCAGCCCTCACACCACCATTAGCAGCAACATATTCATCAATAGCAGTAGCTAAATCCCAAGCTGCAAACCTAAGAGCTGGATTAAGTATTGCTACAATAGCTGCTCAAACAATTCCGCAATTAAAATTTGCGAAAGGAACAAAATCTGTTGAGGGCGGTATACGCGGACAGGATAGTGTAAGCGCATTGCTAATGCCAGAAGAAATGGTTATTCCAGTTAAGACCAAAAAGAAATATGAGCCATTATTGAATGCAATATTTGACCATAGAATATCAGCAGCCCAAGCAAATGCAATAGCTAAAGCAGGAAGCAAAGGAACAACTGGCGAAAATATGGTAAACAATTACTCAATGAATGGTATTCGTTATGATGAAATAGCTAATGCAGGAAAGTGGGCAAATAGAGACGTTGTACGTGAATTACGAATATTAAGGCGTGATATAAAACAGGGTGTTTCAAGTAAATTAAATAGACGTTATGGCGCGTAAAATTTATAAGTTTTTTATAGATGGTACTTTAGTTAATGACCCACTTAATTGGGCAGAGGCTAAAATATCTTTAAAAAGAAATGAAACTTATAAGTTTGTAATGTTTAAATATATTGGGGATTTAAAGTGGGATGGACAAGCTTATGATGCTATACAAACAGCAATAGACACTAATGGGTATTGTCAAACGTTACCAGTAATTGTGCAGTATTCTAATGACGATGGACGTTCATTTAATACTTTAATGGATGGTTTCATATTCCTAAAGGATATACGTGTAGATGAATGGAAATGCCAAATAGAATGTAACATTGAAGAGAGCAATTACATTGAACGCTTTTTGCGAATAGAGGATTTAAAGTGCGACACGACAAGTACTAGGGCTTTATTGGTTGGGGCTGGGGCTATTTCACAGGCAACCAAAAGAACAATTATAATTAGCGACGATAACGGTACAACAGGGGTTGCGCGTAAAGGGTATTACTTCTTTGATTTGTTTCAGCATTGGTTAGATTCAATGTTCGGAGCAAATGAAATTATATTTACTTCGACCTATTTAACTACTGATTCATCAAGACAAATAACAACAATAACCTTTCCAACTACATCGCAATTAAGCACCGGGTCAGGTAATATTGTTATAACATACACTAATAGTTTTGGTGAGCAACAAACAGCAACGGCGGCAATTCAGTTAAGCGCCTCAGCTACATTAAATAGGATTAGTTATGCTTTAAGACCTAACAATTCTGCAACAACTGCAAAGGCTGACTATTACCAGAATGATTATGTTAAAATAGATTATAACGAAAACAACGGAACGAATACAGTTACAATTAAAAGCGATTATCCAATTACTATTAATTCAATAACAGGGGTAACGTCAAGTGTAACAGTAACGGATGAAGTGGATGGAATGAATAGGCTTAGTTTATTTAGTGGGTCGATGTTAAGAAACTTTGGTAATGCTGCATTTCCCATGTATTCGTTTAAACAATTGTTTGAAGAACTAGACAAATTTAGAAATGTAGGATTATATTTTTATGTTTCAAATAACCAGAAATATTGCCGACTTGAAAATATTGAGTACTTCTATTCATCGACAGTTAGTTATAACTTCCAATCGGTAAAAGGTATTACAACTGAAATATCAAGGGAATATGCAGCCGATATGATTGAAACGGAAGATAATTCAAATAAGGATAATTACAGGGGTAACATATCAGAACCTAGAAGATTTATAAGCGGATTTATTTGTGCAGATAATTCGGTTGATTTAAAGAACAATTTTATTCAAAATTCCGATGACATAAATAAGATTAAATATGCTTCTGATGACAAATACGATGACGAGTTATTTATATTAGAGTGCGAACCTGAGGCAGTGCCGTCATTACTTTGGGATGCCGATGCTAGGAAGTACATGAATAGACAGTATACTAATACCAGCGGAACTTATAGGGAGTATTGCGTATTTAATGCAAGGTTAAATAATTATGGTAAAGCTAGACGTTGGATGTTTAATGTATTAGGGGACTTACAATATGGGTCAAAAACTTTTTATAACGAGACAGCAATAAAACTTTTGAAAAGTGCTAAATTTGAATATCCGATTTCGTTTACAGACTTGCAAACTATTTACGCTGATTTAACAGAATCGGTAACATTTTGTGATAACAGTAATAACTATAATTTACGGCACGGTTTTATATTTGATATAGAATATGAAATACAAACAAGTAGAACAATGATTAATCTAATAACAACATAATGTCAACAACAATAACAACAGCAACATTTAGCGCAACAATAACAGAGGCAATAACTTTAAACGGACAAACAAAGAACACGGAAGTTGTGCAAACTTGGACAGATATTATTTATGATGAAGTACGAACACGAAGTGCAGGAACATCTGTAAGTAACTTAGCAACATTTGGGGCAGCGGCAGCAGCTGGAAATTTCGTAGATACAAAACTTAGATATTTTAGAATAACTAATTACGACGATACAAACTTTATTACGGTTGGTATTTCAGTAAGTGCTGGTGATACTTCATACCATAAAGTAAAAGCAGGTGATTCATTTGTTTATTGCACAGACGTGATAGATGCAAATACAGCAGGAGGTGCTTTTGTTGCATTTACTCAAATAGATGCAATAACAGTTATGGCAGATACGGCAGCTTGTGATATTGAATATAGAATTGTAGCAGCAATATAAAAATAATAAAATGGGATTTCCTTTACCAAGTCCAGTACCAAGTCCTGCAACTGCATTAAGCGGAAAGCCATATTCGCCTGTAAACTTTTACGATTGGGATAATGATTGTCAATGTTATGATGGGCGAGATATTGAATGTCAAAAAGTTCAACAAGACGATAATATCGCTTTTCAAATTAATGGAGCAGTTGGAAGTGATGTAATAACCTATGGAGATTTTGCGTCGAGTGCCGATGCGTATACTTATTGGGCGCGTAATACAGCAGGAAATTCGGTAAGCGGTTGGACGTGGAATGTACTAAATGAAATGCAACATCAGGTCGGGATGGGGCATTGGCTTTGCAGAAATAATGTTTTAGAGGTGGGTGAGCTATACGAGGTACACATAACAATTAACAGAGTAACAAGTCAACTAGTCGACATCATTGGACAAGTTAGAGTTTACATGGGAAACTTCGGAACTCAAATAACAAAGAGTGGAACTTACGTGCAATATATAAGAGCTTCTATTAATGACCTTTGCATAACCACTTCGGCGACTTTCGATGGAGCTGTTACTAATATCTATGCTTATAAGGTAAAAACAAATGTTGCCGCCTACTTAAGAGATAAGAATACTCTACTTCCAGTCGGAGATGCACAAATAAATTCAGCGTCGACCCAAGAATTACTAGATATTAATTACAATTTTAATTGGGCGGATTTTAATGCAGCCGACGGATGTTATAATATTTGCCTTTACGATGCAGGGGATTATACATTGCAGGAAATGGTCGGCGATTCGGAGTTTGACTCTGGAACTGGCTGGACATTGGGTGCAAATTGGAGTATTGCTGGCGGAAAATTATCGCACTCGGTAGGCGCAGCCGATAATGCTAACTTTGTTTTAAGCGGAGGAAGCGCATTGCAAGTTGGAAAGAAGTATACAGTCGAAGTTCAAGTAACAGCAAAAGGCGGAACAGGAGGACTTCAAGTTTGGCTTGGCTCTGATTTAATTGGAACAATAACTTCGGTCGGTTCTTATCAATACGAGTTTACTGTAACTGGTGGAAATAATATTGCTTTTCAAAGTTCAAGTGCGAATATGAGTTGCGATATAGAGTATTGTCGAGTTTCAATGCACATAGATTCTTATGAGTGTAGTTTGATAAGTCAATGTTATGATTTAAAGGAAACTCATTCATGCACTCAATTATTAAAGTGGACTAATTACGATAATGCTTTTGGATTTGATTATGAAACTTATCCGACGTTCGCTCATTACTTACGTTTGCCATTAGTAAAGCATTCACCGAGTTACCCGACCGAAGACCAAAATTTTACAGACAGCGAGGGCGAAAGTTATAAGATATACGGAAAGCTTTTCAAGAAATGGAAAATGACTTGTCCAGACCAACACGAATACATTCACGATGCTATTGCAGTTGGAAAGGTGCATGATTATTTTGCAATCGACGGAGTGGAATATGTTTGTGTAGAGGGTGGTTACGAACCTTTTCAGGAATTTAGAACTCATGCCGATATTAATTTCGAAATAGTAAAGAAAACAGAAATACTTTTAAATAGAAACTGCTAATGGGATTGTATGTCTTAGACCATGACGCTTATTTGCAGATTGACAATGACGGAATAGTTTCCGAACATGAAAAAAGTCTAATCGTTACGTCTGTAAGCGGAACGGAAGTTTGGATTTATATTGACGGACTTGGAACTGGTGAAGCGTTTATAAAAGCTGACTATACTCTTTATTCTTACCCAACGGGAGCAAATGCGGCAGCGGTTAAAGCAGCTATTGATGCGAAATTAACTATTGATGACTTAAGAGGTGGTAGTGGCGGAGTTGTAAATAATTGCACAGCGAATTATATTCCTTATTCCGATGGAACAGATTTGCAGACCTCAGAACTTTACAGAGTAAGTGCAGCAGAATTAAGAATACCCGATGTTTACTCAATAAGAAACGTAACCAATTCCGTATTTTTTAAATTTAAAAATGATGCGAATTATGGTGATGCTATTCAGTTGTTGGCAGGAACATCGAGTTTACAAGTTTCTGATGGCACAGGCTCAAGCATAAATGAATTACGTTGGGATGGCTCTGCAAGTGCGATTGACATTTCAGCGAGTAGTTTTTATTTATCGCATACAACATTAATTCAACTTCAAACAGCAGCCGTTAATTATACTTATGCAACTCCAAACACCTTTGCTTATTTTGATGGTAGCGGAAATCTAGTTTCGGGTTCAGCATACGGAAGTGTAATAACAGGAAGTGGTGTAGCAAATTACGTTGCTTATTGGGATGGTGTAAGTTCTTTAACAGGGGAAGCAGGATTTGAATATAATCCAACAAACAATACCTTGTCGGTTGGTGGTACCGATGCAATGACTGTAAATGGCTCAGCCATTACAACACGATTTGCAACTCACGCAGCCGATGGATTAACAGAAGTAAACGCAGAATTTCACAAGCATGGCGCAACGGCAGCAAGTGGAGCGATTACTTATTATGCACGAAGCAGAGGAAGTGCAGGAGCTGAAACAATAGTTCAGAACGGAGATACATTAGCTTACATAGGAGTATCTGGATATGATGGAACTGATTATGCACTTGGTGGGTATTTAAAGTGGACAGTCGATGCAGCACCCGGAAACAACGATATGCCGACAGGCTTTGCATTGGGACTTTCACCCGATGGCACTCAAACGCCTGTCGACGTATTTACTATTTCAAGTGCAGGGGTTGCAGCTTTAAGCAATACGTTATCAGTTGTTACTTCGGTTACTTCTCCAATAATAATAGGCTCAACTTCTGCAAGTGGTACTTTGACTTTAAGGGCGACAAGTAGTGGTACGGATGGGGCGATAAATTTTGAAACCGACCCGACTACACAGGTAGGTACTTTTTTAAGCACAGGAGAATTTTTAACGGGTTATTCAGTTGTTACTGCCAACAACGAATATGTTGGATTTGGTAAGAACCAAAATGCAGGAACAATTGTAATGGCAACTAACTCGACAAGCGGAACAGGAGGCTTTGTTGAATTTAGATTACAAGGTGCAGGTGGATTAGGTGGAGTAAGATATAACTCAACTGCATTCACAACGAGTACATACTTAGTTGCCGATTCAATGACGCTTTACGCCAACACAAACGCTTCGGGGTTGGATATAGCGATTCATGCCAACGCACCAATAAGATATTGGACAAATAATACTCAAGTTGGTGCGATGCTTGGTAGTGGTGAATTCATTTGGGGCTCAACGGCTGTTTACTCAAGCGAATTTGCTTTGTTTAGAAAAGATACAAACGGAAATACTTTTGTGCGAGTACACAACAACACAAGTGGAACGGCTGCATTAGCTTCTATGATTTTAAGCAATTCAACCGCAAACTCAGGAAGTGGTATGTGGAATGTATCGGCAGGATATACAGCAAGTGGAATTTATCAGCAATTATCTTTAGTAGTTGCTTCGGGCAGTGGAATGACAGGAGGGATTAATATTGGGACTATTGGGAATTATATTACATCTTTTTATACAAACAATACTAAGCGTGCTGAATTTAGTGCAGCAGGGCAGTTCACTTATTATACAAAAGGAACAACAACAAGTACTTCAAATTCTGTTACGTTTACCTCTGCTCATTATGGATTAGAGTTTCTTTGGAGTCCAACAGGAATAGCAACAGCAACCTTGCCTGCAAACGGAGCAGCAGCAGGAAGTTGGTTTATAGTAACAGTCTTAACTGACCAAACAACAACCATTTCAGCAGCAACAGCAGATACTTTAATTACAGTCAATGATACAACAGCAGATAGCGTGGCATTTTCAACAGCAGGACAAAAGATTGGAAGTAGCGTTAAATTTATTTCAAACGGAAGTGTTTGGATTGCAATTAATTTAGGAAGTACAACAATGACAGTAGCAACATAAAATAAAAACAATGGCACTAAGATTAACATACACACACAACGAAGACTTAGTAATTACTAACGCTTATATAAGAATTAAAAAATTAATTCTTGAATACAACCCAGAATTAGCATCTTCATTAGGAGGGAACAAACGAGTTGGTCGACCACACTTAGAAGTTAAGTTTGAAAAAAATAAAAAATTTAACATTGATTGGAATGATGAAAGATGGGTATTCCCTATTATGGCAGGACAAGGTGATGCAGAAACACAGGCGTATAATTATTTAAAAACCCAACCGGGTTTTGAGTTAGCAACAAATGATAACGATTAAGATATTGACAAGCAAATAAAATTAAAAATTAAATCTTAAATTTACAACATGAAAGTAAAAAACGGAAATCTTTTTACGCTCAAGCAAGCGTTGGAAGTCGTTAGTAATCATTCTAACGAAGACAAACCAAATGATAAATTAACATATGCCTGTTCTAAAGTACTAGCAAGGTTAAAAGAGCCTATTAAAAAATACTATTCAGCGATTGACGATATTAATATCGAAAATGCTTTGACTGGTGAAAAAGGTGAAATTATCTATGAAAGCATAGATAAGAATATTTACAAGTACGATAAGAATGGCATCAAGAAAAGAAAGAAAGAAATTGATGCGCTTAACGAAATTGAAGTAGATATTGAACCATATATTTGCACTGAAATGCCAGAAAGGTTTAATAAAATACACCCAACATTTATAACAGAGGTAAAAGGATTTGTTATAGATAATGATTAACCTTTATTTAAACCCATACAAAGATTCAAATAAGGATAGGGATAGGGAAGTGCAATTTTGTTTAAATCATAATAGACAAAATAAAGTATTTACTAAAGTATACGAGCTTCCTAATAGACCTACTTATAGGGAATATTTCAAGTTTGCTAATTCTGTTACTCATAAAGATGAAATAAACATAATTTGCAATGCTGATATTTTCTTTGATAATACTATACGTTACGCTGAAATGATTAGCGAAAAGGAAGTATATGCCATAACACGTTGGGATGTTGTTTCAATAAACCCATTAAAGGCAAATCTTTTAAAGATTATTGGTAGTCAAGATACGTGGATTTGGAAAGGATTTATTAGGGAAAAGGATATAAACTACTGTGATTTTGAATTAGGAAAAATGGGGTGCGATAATCGTATTGCGTGGGAATTTAACAATGCAGGATATAGAGTACTTAACCCATGTCATTCAATAAAGACTTATCATTATCATTTAACCAATATTCATAATTACAATATAAATGATAGGACTAAAGAAAATGTAGTGCAGCCGCCTCACATGATGGTTCGACATACAGATTTGCCCGCACGTATAACAGAATTTTATAACAAGCTATGAAATTACTTCACATAGGTTTAATGGCTACCGAGAATGGTAGCGGTTCTTTTTCAAGAGCATTAAGAAAATATTTTGATTGTTATGAAATAGAATTAAAAGATAATTGGAAACGTAGAGCATTAGAAGTAGCAAAAGAATGGAAACCCGATATTATATTTCTGCAAATACAAGCACCTAATATTATTGATGAAGACACAGCAAGCGAGTTAACAAAGTATGGATTCACAATTAACTGGACAGGTGATGTAAGGCAACCAATACCTGAATGGTACGAACAAATAGCAAAGCACGTTAACTTAACAAGCTTTTCAAACGAACATGATATTAACCAATTTAGTAGGTTAGGTTATAATTCTGAATTTTTACAAATTGGATTCGATGAAACAATATTTAAGAACGAATATAATTCTAAAATACATAACTTCGATATTGTTTTTTTAGGACAAAATTATGCTGGGCAATTCCCATTAAGCACCGAAAGGTTTAATATGGTTTCACACATGAAGCGTCATTTTGGTAGTAAATTTGGGGTATTTGGTTCGGGGTGGCGTGATGCTGACGGTAGCGCATTAGGTAATCAAGTGCATGAAGCAAAGATTTATAACACAGCGAAAATAGGTATTAACCATTCACATTTTAACATTGACCGTTATTCATCTGATAGGTTATTTAGATTAATGGGTAGTGGCACTATGTGTATAAGCCATCATTACATTGGAATAGAAAAAGATTTTGAAATCGGCAAACATTTAGATACTTATAATAGCTTTGAAGAACTAACTAATAAAGTAAGTTTTTATTTAAACAATGAAATCGAAAGAAACAAAATAGCAATGGCGGGTTATGATTATGTAAGGCAGAATTTTACATTTGATAATATGGCAAAAAACATTAAAAATATTTACGAAAAATGGACAAAAACGAAGCACTAAAAGAGGTAAAGAAATTTATTGCAAATGAAATAGCAATAGAAAGAACAAAGAACAGGGGAACAACCGAGATAAATACGTTAGTTGGTGATGTGTTAACAACGGTTGAAATAGAAATACAAAAGAAAATTAACGAACAAATAAACTCATGAAAGTATTAGCGTATTACCCACTTCACTACGGAGCAGAATATTTAAAAGAAAGTATAATTTCTATTTTGCCTTGCACGACAAAGATTGTTTTTCTTTACACGGAAGAGCCATCGTATGGGCATCATACCCACTTGAAAAATCCAGAAACAAAAGAGCAACTTAAGGCAATAGTAGACAATACCATTAAAGGGCAATGTGCTTATGAATGGGTAGACGTTTCCGTTAAGGGCGAGGGTAATCACAGGAATATAGCTTTCAAATACGCCGACGGATTCGATATTGTTCTAGCTGTCGATGCCGATGAGATTTGGAATACAGAGGACTTAAGAGTCGCTTTAGAAGAGTGCAAAAACAGCAAATGGTTTGCACATAAAATTTCTGGCTTTATAAATTTTTGGCGTTCGTTTAAATGGGAAGTAAAGGATTTTTTTGAGCCTTATAGATTATTCAATGTAAAAGGCGTTAACGACCAACAAGGAACAATAAAAGCAAGAGTCTATCACTTAGGCTACGCACAATCAAAAGCTATTACCGAATACAAACTCGCTATTCATGGACACAAAAGTGAAATTGCAGGAAATTGGTATAAAGATAAATTTTGTGCTTGGGAAACAAATAAAGATTTGGAAAAACTACACCCAGCTAGTCAAGACGTTTGGCTTAAAGCAGAACCATTCGATGACAAAGAACTTCCGATATTATTAAAGATGCACCCAAACTACAACAAAGAAATTATAGAATGAAGTGTGCAGTAGTTTTAGTTGAGAATAGGAATTTTGGTTTGTCGGAAATAGTCGACAGGCACAAAAAGTTTTTGCCTTTTAGTTGGGATGTTATAATCTATGAGGAAGAAAAAATAAACTCACTACATGACTACAATAAACTTTTAACTAGCGTCGACTTTTGGGAAAGATTATACGAATACGAAAAAGTTTTAATAATTCAGCATGACAGCTCTTTACTCAGATTTGGCATCGAGGAATTTTTGGAATATGATTACATTGGTGCGCCTTGGATGTTTCAAAACAAAGGTGGAAACGGAGGTTTGAGTTTAAGAACGCCAAGCGTAATGATTAAGTGCTTGAGCAAGTTTCCTTATTCAGCAGAGTACGGAAACGAAGACGTATACTTTTCAAACATGATTGAAAAAGTCGGCGGAAAATTAGCTCCGCGTGAGGTGTGTTTTAAATTTTCGTGCGAAACAATTTATAGGCTTGGCACATTTGGGTATCATGCTATCGAAAAATACATGACAAACGAGCAAGTAAAAACAATTAAAGAACAATACAATGCTGCCTAATATTTGCTATAATGATGGTGAGCCATATAAAAAGTACATGGAAATTTCTATGGCTATGAACAATCAATTAATACTAGACATTGGGACTTTCAAGGGGCATTCTGCTTACGCTTTCGCAATTAATAAAACCAATATCGTAAAGACATTTGACATAGATAATTTTGTAGAAATTGATTTGCCAGACAATGTTTGGTTTTATAAAAAGTCGTGCATGGATATTGATAAGGATTTACTCGACAGAGCGGATGTGATTTTATTGGATGTAGACCATCATGACGGGGCGCAAGAAAAGGAATTTTTCGAATCACTTTTAAAGACTAAGTTCAAAGGGCTTTTGATAGTCGATGACATAAATTTATTTAAGGAAATGAGGGAATGGTGGGACTCGATTGACCTAAACAAAGAAGAAGTTAATTGGCATCATTCTGGAACTGGGTTAATCTCATTTAACCAATGATTAAACTAGGTTACAAATCATATTGCTTGGGCGAGGCGTTAGGCGACCATAGCGATGTTATAATTGGAAAATACTGTTCCATAGCAAAGGGAGTAATTTTCGATGGAGGCATACAACACAACCCTAAGTTCTTAACTACTTATCCGTTTGACTCTTTTATGGATGCCAAACCAGAATACCAGTACAAGACAAAGGGGAATATAGTAATTGGAAACGACGTTTGGATTGGACAAAATGCGCTAATAATGTCTGGAGTGGAAATAGCGGACGGAGTAATCGTTGCGGCAGGGGCAGTAGTAACAAAATCCATAACCGAACCATACACAATTTATGGAGGCGTTCCTGCAAAGTTTTTAAAGTATAGATTCATTAGAGAAACAATTGACAAGCTTTTAGAAATTCAATGGTGGAACAAATCAGACGAATGGATAAAGGAAAATGTCAATATCTTATTGAGTGAAAAGATACACGAACTATCCAAAAGAGCTTAAATTTGTTTTGCCTTAGTGTCGCTAGTCGACAAAATTAGTGCCTTAACTTTGGGTGGCATTGAAACCAAAAAAATCTTAATACAAAAACAATGTCGCAAACTTGTATAAATTATAACTGTCAAGACGAATTAGGCGCACATTTGCTTAACAATTGTGGTTACGAGAGACAAGGTGGTGCAGCCAATCTATTACTTATAGAATGCGGTGCTACTCTTTCAGCAATCACAGCAGTAGCAATAAACGCTCTCGTATCGGCAGGAAATGCAGTTTGGGTAAAAAATGTTAACGTATCTTGGGATTATGCAGCTCCAGTAGAAGCAGACTCAAATGTACCATGTCAGCCATCGAGAATAGTAAACTATAATCGCGCAGGAACATGGGTTGATAGAAACGTAAATTCATCAAACGTGAATTTTTACAATTCTATTTTTAAAGGTCGCAGATTTTCTGGTATGCTAGTTTTCGAATGCGGAAACGAAGATGACCCAAAAGTGCATCACATTGACGCCGTTGTTACTGTTAGTGGTTCAAACAAACTGCCAAACAATAACAATGAGTTTCAGGATTTCAAGGCAGAATTTAAGTGGCAGACACTTTATATGCCATCAATCCACAATACACCAGCAGGATTACCTTAATTAAAGGGGAGCTAATAACTCCCTTTTATTTTTAAAATGGTAAAAAAGAAAACAACAAAAGGAATAGTTATAGCTGCTTATGGAAGAGCAGGATATGGCTATGCTGCATTTAATTTATTTCGTTCAATAAGATATTATAATAGCGAAGTTCCAGTTACGCTTCTTTACGACAACGTAATCGAAAACAACTTAGAAGAGTTAGCAGACTTCGAAAGTAAAATAAAACTCAACGAAAATTTAATTTATCATAACGGAAAGATTGACCCAGCAAAAGTAAAATTCGAAATGTATGATTTACTTCCGTATGACGAGAATTTAATTTTAGATGCGGATAATATCGCATTTAAAGATTTAGGCAAATTAATCGACAAGCTTTCTGAAATGAAAAAAGATTTTATTTGCCAATATGTGCATTGTGGGAAAAAATCCGACGGCATAGATTATATGTGGGCATCAAATGAAGATACTTGGACTTATTTTGATTTAAAAGAAGATGACCAATACTGCACAATGCAATCATCTGTTTTGTTTGTAAGAAAAAACGCAAAGACAGAAAAACTCTACAATGGATTTAAGGCGTATTTTTACAAAGGCTTTTATGGAAAGAGCCTTAAAAAGTGGGGCGGAACATTAGCTGATGAATTTATTATCGGCGGAGTTCTAGCTAAAAATAAAATCGACGCTAGTTGCGGATTTAAAATTGATTTCTTAGGACACAGAGATTGGGATTTAGAATTAACTGAAATACAAGACAAACATTGGATGTTAGCTTTGTATGGACAAGGAATAGGAACTAACCGATTAACAAAAGACCAATACATTCATTGGGCGGATAGAATTATGCAAGAGATTAACACGGCATTCAATGCGCCGAATAAATATAAGATGGCTTTTATAATGAGAGATAAACACGTAAACTTTTTACAAAAATAAATACCATGAAAAAAAGTAAACTCAAAGTAGTAAAATCATGCGGAGGTAAAAAATGTGGCTCTGCATTCGAGTGGAAAGTAATTGATATTGCTAAACAACCAAAAGCAAAAGCAGCCTAATGGACGCTGGAAAAATAAAAAGTATAATCGACAATATAATTTCGATTAGAAAATCGTTTGATAAAAAAACCTATACTAAGGAAGCTCCAGAATATTATAGCGGTTGGGGAGAGATGGTTAAACAGGCAAACGAAATTAAAAACCATGCAGAGGTAGGTAGGTTTCCAGAAAAACTATTTGCGGAAGCAGCTCCGAACCAAACTAAAAAAGAATATGATTATTCTAAAAAGGTTTACAGACAAATTACATTGCCTGTGTTTTTGGATTTAATCAGCTCACTTCAAAGACCGCTTAATGACAAGAACTGGAGCATCGAATACAAAGAGGACAGCAAAGAGTATGCTGAAAATTCTCTACGCGAATATTTGGAGAATGGTTTACCTGTTTATAAGAGCATCGAATCATTTTTAAAAAACGTACTTCCGACAATTAAAACTATCGACGCAAACGGAGTGATAGTGGTTAAGCCTTACGGAATGTACAAGGATTATGCAGAAGATATTGAGGGAGAGAAAGAAAATGAAGTTGAATTATTAGAGCCTTATCCAGTCTATTATCCTATTGAAAGTATTGTGGCTTATGAAGCCGATGAGTATTTAATGGTAGAAACCAAAGAAAAATCTTTAGTTGAATTTGGCGGAAGCAAAAAGAAAGAGGGATTGGTGTACGAGTTTTACAATGAGAACACTATTTATGTAATTAAGCAAATAGGAAAAAAGCAGGATTATGATTTTGAGGTAATAGAGTACCTTAACCACAATTGGGGTAGGCTGCCAGCTATTAAGTGCATGGGAGTTCCAGTTATGAGAGGAGAAACAATGGTGTACCAAAGTCCGTTTATTTATTCTGTACCATTGTTAGATAATGCTGCACTATTTTCGACCTATGTAAATGTGAGTTCGATTTCGTGCGTTTACCCTCACAAGGTAATGATTGGAAATGTCTGTTCGTTCGAAGACGACAACCATAATAAATGTATGGACGGACAAGTTTACGATGTTGATACCAAAAAATATTACACCTGCCCATCGTGCGAGGGAATAGGAATTAAAGACAGGACTTCTAGGCTTGGAACTATTTTGCTTAGACCAAAAACAAGAGAAGACGAGGGGGAAGGTTCTTTTGCAAATGCTCCACTTCAATTTATTTCTCCAGAAACAAATGCGCTCGAGTTCCTTGAGGAAAAAGTCGACAAGGATTTAATGAAAGCTCGACAGATACTTCATTTGCATTCTAGTAACTCAAATGTAAAAGGAAGTGAAGACATGACAGCGACAGGAATGGCAATAGACTTGAAAGCTATGTACGCATTTTTGCAGCCTCAAATCTTTCAACTGTTTGAGATTTTAGAATTTACTATTGATGCGATTGGTTGGCAGCGTTATGGAGCAGCCTACCAAAAGCCTGTTATAAATTATCCGCAATTCTTTGACTTTGTAACGGAAGAGGACACAATGGAGCAATTAAGTAAAGCAATGAAAAACGGATTACCTCCGCAACTTACTAGAATGTACATTGAAAGATTTTTACGCTCGATGTACTTCTCCGAACAGGAGCAAGGTCGTATTGTGGAAATTATTATGGCATCCGACAGGCTACTTCCTTTCAATGCGGAAGACATTAGAATGAAAGAGGGAAGAGGGACGATTGAAAATTGGGAAATAGTTTTACATGATTCTGGAATACACTTTATAAAAGAACTTATAAATGAGAACAAGAACTACCTAACTTTACCTATCGAACAACAAGTCGAAAAGTTAAAGCAAAAAGCAAAAGAATCTTTACCTCAAAATAAAGCAGATGTGCTTTTGTCTAATATAGCAAAAGGGAATGCTGAATGATAAAAGATGCTAAGAAGCTAATCGAAGAGAAAATAAAGGTGATTAATAAATCGCCCGACGATGCTTTTCGGTTAGCTAAACAAGCTGAAAAATCCGTACTCAACGAAATACTTTCCGAAATAAATAAGCTCGAAGTAAAGAATGGCTCTATTGTAATGAATAGAAAAAACCTTTTAATACTTGAGGACATAAGCGATGACATAAAAAAGATTTCCGAAAATGAAGATTATTTAAAAGTTGTTAAAGAATTAGTAGGCGGAATTGACTCGGTAAAAGAAATAAACGACAAATATTTTAAGGAAATTTTTAATGTTAAGCCAGATGCTTTTGCTAAAAAAGTTTTAGACAATTCAAGAAAGTATGCAGTAGAAGCAATGATTGGAGCTTCGATGCACGAAGAGTTTCTTAAGCCTATTTCGGGACTAATAAATACTTCAATTCAAACAGGAGCGTCGATTAATGACCTTACCAAAGACATACAGGAGTTCGTAGAGGGTGACGGAAAAGTCGACGGAAGATTAACAAGCTATTCAAGACAAATAGCCTTAGACAGCATTTCTATTTCAGACAGAGCCTATACAAATGCTATTGCAGAAAATTTAGATTTTGAATTTTACTTTTATGCAGGTGGGTTAGTTGAGCCGACTGGCTATACTAAATCTGGAAACCCTATTGGCGGAACAAGGTGCTTTTGCCGAGTTCGCGACGGAGAATATTTTCATTGGAAAGAAATAGAAGCATGGGGCAATGGTGATACAGGACTTTCCGTTGACGAAGATTGTGGCTTTCCTTGGGGTGGGATGCGCGACGGAACTAATGGTTCTACAATATTTACTTATTTAGGTGGGTATAATTGTCAACATTCATTAATGCCTGTTTCGATATTCGACACACCGAAGGACGTAGTAGAAAGAGCAATCGACTTAGGTTATTATAACCAAAGTGAAAAGGAATTAGAATTGTTGGAACTGTAAAGATATTGACAAGCATACCTGACAAATAATAAATTTCTAATTTTGTTAAAACGAAACACAAATGGAAAAAGACACAAACGGAAAAATCACACACATTGACTGCTATCAGCTTTCAACAAATTCGATTCTTACTTTAGCTATTCACCTGACTCAAGACCAAAAATTTATGTCAAAACACGGCTTGGAAATTCGCGACCCAGAATACAAAATGGAGTTGGAAAAAAACAATCCAATCGTTAAAGAAAAAATTGAGGTTGTTAGTGCAGAAAGCTTCAAAGAAGCTATTTCGACGAAGACTAAAAAAGAAACTAAAGTAAAAACGGAAACGCAAGAATAAAATGGAAGCAAAAGAAATCATTAGTTATTTAGGCTTAGATGCTGATAAAATTAAGTCGATTGATGACTTAAAAAAAGAATTTCCTAATCAGTTTGTAAAAGCAACCGAGTTAAAGGAGCGAACAGACTTGATTAACCCGATTGTGGATTCTTATGTCGGTAAGCGACTAGGCTCTTTGGATGTCGACTTAAAAAGAACTGCAAAGGAAAATGGAATTGAACTTTCGGAAGATGAGCAAAAAATGAAAGTCGAAGATTTAACCAAAACAATTTTAAGCAAAGCGGTTGGGACTTACAAGGGTCAGATTGCAGAACTTAAAGATAAACTCGACAAAGGTTCTAATGAAGTTGTAAAAGATTGGGAAAGCAAGTTTAATAAGTTAAATCAAAAGCTTTCCGAAAAAGAATCTTTACTTGAAAGCACAAAGTCTGCTTATGAGAAATTACAAGCGGACTCAGCTAATCAGATAAAGAGCTTCCAAATCACTCATTCTAAAAAAGATATTCTGGCTAAAGTGGAATCTAAATTTAAAAAGAATTTATCTCCATTAGAACGAGAAGGATTTAATACCATCATTGAAAAAAATTACCAATTAGACCTCGACGAAAAAGAGGGGTTGATTGTAAGAAACAAAGACGGAAAAAGAATACCAAACGAAAAAGTTGCAGGAACTTATAAGTCTTTCTTAGATGTTGTTGAGGAAGAGGCAATCAATTCAAAAATAATTGAACTAAACCCCCATACACCTAAACCGATTGTACTAGGTTCATTGGGGAAGCAACCAGAAAATAACGGAGCTAATCCGCCACAAGGCAGAAAAATGGCTTCGAGAAAATAAACTAAGGCGAAACAAAATGTGCCTTTTCGGTGTGGCATTGAAAACCGAATCTTAGTGCTTAAGTAAGTCGGCATAATAGACTTAATAAAATCTAAAATTCAAAAAAATGTCATATTGTAATTTAAACACATTCTTACCATGTGAAGACTTGCAAGGAAACCTTGACCAATTCTTCAACACTTGCAACGCATCTCAATTGCGTGAAGCAACTCCTTTCTTTGACTTCTTAATGTCAGACCCAAATAGAGCAGGTTTGCAACAAACAATAAGTCCCGGCAATGGAAAATACAAAACAGTAAACTTAAAGTATCAAAAAAGATATTTAGAGTCTGATGTTTTGACCGACCAAGCAAATCCAAAATGTACCAACTCGAATCAGCCTTATGACTGTAATCAAGCGTACACTATCGACCCAACTCAAAACGTAAGTCATGGATTTTATTTGAATATTGCAGACTTGAGAAACGTATGCGAAAGCAATCGAGAAATTTTTGCAAACCAAATCCAAATGTCAGTTGATGCGGTAATGAGAAAACTTGCTACCGACATGACTACTGATGCAGTTACTTTGCTTGGACGTTGGAACACCAATGTTGAGGACGTAACAGGCGGCGACCGCTTAGACCTTGCAACATTAAAATCTGTTGCATCTGGCGACATCAATCCTGTATTGTATCAGAAGCTCGAACTTGCTTTAATGCAAACTGGATATTGCGCACCTCCAGCATTATTTGCTGGAACTGAGTTGTATTCTTATTTCCGCAACAGCTCAATGAGCGGATGTTGCTCAAATGAGGGCATTGACCTTAATGCTCAATGGAACAATTTCGGAATTTCCGTAAGCTATGATAAGCGAGTTGCATCAACAGCAGGTGGAAATGAATTTGCGTGGGTGGTACAACCCGGAGCTTTAGCGCTAATCACTTGGAATCAATTTGCAGGTGAGGGAGCTTCTATCACAGGTATCGAACCATTCTATGGAACTGATTATGTTCACATGGTAATCTATGACCCAAAGACAGGCTTTCCATTAGACTTAACTATCAAAGACAATTGCGGAACTGTAAGCGTAAACGTAACAGCGACTGCAAAAGTAGTTGGACTTCCTAATGACCTATACAAAGTAGGTGACGAACAATGGGGAGTAAAATACTTCAACAAAATCAAAGTAGTTAACTCTTAGTTAATCGGGGGAGTGTAAAAGCTCCCCCTTAATTTTTCAAACATGGGATGCTTCGACAACCTTATTGGGTATAGAGGTGGCTGTACCGAAACCACAGCAACAAGTGGTTTGTATTTAGACCAACTCGGAATTAATTTAAAACAACTCGACGACATAGTTCAAGACGATTATGACAGTGGAGAAGATTTGCTTTCGGATAAGATTGCTTTTTCTATTAAGAAAATGGCATCATCAATCAATCAAAGGTTCGCTGAAAAATTTGTAAGCAAAACAATTGTTGAGGGCGACAAGATTGGGCAGTATTATGACAATCAAACTTTAGTTACTGGCGAGGCTGGTTACTTAAAAGGAATACGAATAGAAGTTTGCAACGATAAAGCGTTTTTCGATTTTTATATTTCCGAAATTGCGCTTCAAGTAAACTCGACAGGAAACGTGAGTATTTATGTTTATGATTTAATTCAAAACAAATTACTCGACACGATTGTGGTTTCAACAGTAGCAGGAAATATCTCAACATATTGGGCGAATAAAACTTACACATCTTATAGAAAAAAGATGCACCTGTTTATTGGTTATGATAGTTCGGCTGTAAATTCTTATCAGTCGACAGTTGCTATGAATGCTTGTACTGATTGCGTAGGTGGAATACAAACTCATTCATGCAATAGATATGTTAAAGTAGTCGGCGCAAAAATCGCAAGTGCGAGTTCGAAAATTTTATCGAACACCACAAACATGAGTGAAACTGGCGGAGTAACATTGAATTATTCCTTACAATGCAATCACCAAGAATGGCTTTGTACTTATTCGAATATTCTCGCTTTGCCTTTATTGTATTTAACGGCAGCGGAAATTTTTAAATACGGAACAATTTCTCAAAGAGAAAATTCGACAACAATAATTGATTTAAAAAAATGGGAAGAAATGCACGATTACTGCATGGTTAATTATGCTCAAGAAATGGACAACATAGTAAAAAGAATTGACGTACCATGTGATAATATTTGTTTCAGATGCAACGAAAAAAGTCGAGTAGCAATAATATTGCCGTAAAGTTTATGAAGTTCGAAATAAATACGAACGCTACTTATTACGACCTATTGAGTGTTGAGAATGTTCGCTTCGGAAATATGTGCATTCAAATTGAGTTTATTCAATTTAAACTTTGGAAAAATTGACAATCGAGGAGCTAAATAAAAAATTAGAAAAGCGAATTAAGAACATAGAAAAAATTTCTGTGCCTCTTAAAAAAGCTGTTATTAGCACAATGGCAGGAATGAATCAGCGCATTTTCGTTATGGGTAAATTGTCTAATATGCAAAAGATTGGACAAGGAAAATATTCGGACAAAGAACTTTGGGTTTCCGACGAACGACTTCCAAGAAAAGGAAATCATAGGGGAAAGCCAAACGCAAAAGGAAAAACAAGAAAAATAAAAACAACATACTATAAAAACTATACTGCACTAAAAAAGGCAATGGGCAGATATACAAACGGAGTAGTGAACCTAAGATTGACAAATGATTTACAAAGCGATTTTAACAACGCACCAGTTTCAAATAGCGGAGGCGTAAGTGCGCCAAAGCCACTCGAGATTAATAAATTAACTTTCGCTATTTTATTGAGGAGAAATTCACTAAAGAAAGAAGGCTTGGAAGAAAAATATGGAGCGATTTTTTTATTGACAAAAGTTGAAAAGGAAAGATTTTATAAAACATTTCAAAAAGAATGGGAGTTAGTAAATGCTAAGTAGTATAATAAATTCACTCAATGAATCTTTGCAGTCGACAAAATTGTTTGCGAAGTTATTTTGTTTGTGCGAACAAATAAAAAATGCAAACGGAATTTCCGCTCCAATGGAATATACTGGCAAAGGTCAGTATAAACAGGTGAGCAATTTCGATAAATATGCAGGTATGGGCTATTGGAGAAAACAGGGGTTTGTTTCCGTTTCCGCTGTTCAAGACTCCAATTCGCCCTCCTGTGATTTTTTGCAAGAATTTACTTACGGACTAAGATTTGTTGGCGCAATTCCAATCAGTAATTTATCAATCGACGATATTTATTCGGAGGACAGAATTTGCGAAGTAATTATTAAGAACATAATTAAACAATCGACAAGCTTAAAGTATGCAATTAAAGCTAAGAAAATCGAAATAACTACAAACGGATATGAAACAAACGGCTCAACAATTCTAACTCAAGAATATGACGGCTTAGAAAAAGTCGACGTTAATTATAAGTTTAAATATTTTTCAATTGGATTTGAAGTAAAAGTATTAATTAAAAAAGATTGTATAATAGAAACCTGTTAACTATGAATAGAACCGAAATAGTAGAAAAATACATTTTACCTTTTATGTTTTGGGTGATAGCTTTTTTTGCGCCGATTTATGAATTTATAGCTATTATAGGTTTTATGATTTTTGCCGATACAATTACAGGAGTACTCGCTGCAAACAAAATGAATGAGTTAATTCAGTTGAGAAAATTATTTAGGTCGGTTGTTAAATTCATATCGTATGGACTTGGAATTATTATAGCACAAATAGTAAGTTGTTACTTTTTACAAAACTTTCCTGCTGTTCAATTAATGGCTGGATTTATTGCTTTTATAGAAGTAAAATCTATTGACGAAAATATTTGCAAAATAACAGGACATTCAATATTCAATGTAATACTTGAAAAATTAAAGCATGGAAATAAAACTAATTCGTAATTCTTTTACTCATAAGTCGACAATAGGCGACCTTTTTATTAATGGAGAATTTGAATGCAATACCTTAGAAGATGTCGACAGGGGACTAATTCAAACCGACCCAATTCAAGATATAGCACGAAAAAAAGTGCATGGACAAACTGCAATTCCTTATGGTAGGTACGAAGTAATAATTAATTTTTCGAATAGATTTAAAGTTCCGATGCCACTTTTAGTCGACGTTCCAAATTATGCTGGGGTAAGAATACATTCAGGAAATACATCAGAACATACAGAGGGATGTTTATTAGTTGGCAAAAAAGAAAATGCGGATTTTATTTCTCATTCAAAAGATGCCTATAAAATTTTATTCGACAAACTAAGAGCTGTTTCAGAAACCGAAAAAATATTTATCGAAATAACAAAAGCATGAGCGGAATACTTGGAATAGTAAAAGGAGCATTATCTGGCAACGGAGCAAAGATTGTTGAAACAGTCGGCAATTTAGTCGACGATGCCACTCTATCAAAAGAAGAAAAATTAAAACTAATTAACGAGCATATAGAGAAACTTGAAGCCGAAACAACAAAAAGGCTCGAGGCAAGTTTAAAAGATGCTGACAGCGCACGTAATCGCGAAATACAAATATCCACAAGCACGGCAGCTCCGATAATAAATAAAATCGTTACGCCAATTTTAGCGCTGAGTGTTATCGGATTAACCTTTATACTTTTTTACTGCATTCTTTTCAAGGGAATGAAAGGAGTTGAAAAGGATATTTTAATTTATGTACTTGGTTCTTTGACGACGTTCGATGGAATGGTATTGAGCTACTATTTCGGAAGCTCATCAAGTAGTTCTGCCAAGCAAAACACCATCGAAAAAATCCTACGCGAAAAATAGTTATTGAAATAAAAGGTTTATTTTGTTTTAATAATTACTTTTGAAAAATGGAAATAATAATACTATCGCCAGAAGACATTGAAGAGGTAAAAAAACTCGACGCGGAAAAAGTTAAAAAGGAAATTAAAAAACGCGGATTAAAATTAACTTGGGTTGCCGAACAGGCAAATATTACGTCGGCTCAACTTTCGTACATTTTAAATGACCGATACCGCAACAAAAAAAACAAGGCGAAACTTGTTTTGGCTTTAAAAAAATTGAACATACCATTCTTTTAATACTGTATTAATAGAGTATAGGTAGGCTATAAATACCCTTATATATATAATATATTAAGTATATTAATTAATATAATATATATAATATATATAGTAGGGTATAAACACCCTATCGATACACTATCGGTAGGGTATATAATAGAAATAATTGACATAAAAAACTATTTTTTGGGTATTTTAGGGTATTTTATGGCTCTGTAACTCGTTGATTCTCAATATATAGTAAAATAATGTTAAAAAGATTTGTTTTATTTAAAAAAATGTTTTTATATTTGTACATCGATTTGCAAGTCGATAGCGTTCATTGAAAGTTTGGCAGAGGGTAAAAGGTTAGCATAACTGCTCCGCTTCTAAAGCTTAAGCATTCAGAAAAAATCGAATCTTATTCATAGTCGAGTACCTAACTTAGTAAGTTTAGCCAAATATGTTTTTCCGACCACTACCAAGTCCCAAAGGGCAGACGGAGAAAAGCTTAGTTTAATTCAGACAGATAAAATCGAATAGTTAAATGAAAGTGTCGAGGCATTGCTTGATAAACCTGTAAGTAAGTAGTAATAAGTTTTTTTAATCGACGCGGAACGATTAATCGAGTAGACTCGAAAATTAATATAGGCACAGGACAGAGTTCACAACAGGAGCGATACCTGCTGTGCCTACTATGCGTAAAGCAGTCTACGCGAAACAGATTGCGAAATTTTAAATACATACAGTATGGAGTATATTAAAGAATTTAATTTAAAGTTAAATGGTCATCTAATTTTTTATTCGGTTGAATTTGAAATTATACACATGACCAAGGTCGAGTTTACGGAAAGCATCGACAATTATTCTAATCATGTTGTAAATTATAATTTTGATTTTAAGCTTTCAAAAATCGAAACTTTTGATGAAGATGGAAATGAATTGATTTTAAAAGAAATCAATCTTCCAGCCGAACACTTAGCGGTTATGCGAAAAGAAATATATGATTATATTGATGATAATGCAGCCGATTACTACGAAGAAAGTGAGGTATCTTTATGGTAAAAGATAACAACCAAGACTTAACTCAAGGGGAGAAACTTCCTAGAGTAGGCTTTGTGGATACGATGTTTTTAAGCGGTAAAACTCATACTGTCTACAATTGCGAGTACTCACTTTATTACTCGTTTAAAAACCCACCTGTAAAAAAAGTTAGTGCGGATTTTTTCGCTGCTAAAATAAAAGGAAAAGTTACTATCTCAGAAGCAATGTGTTTAAATTAAAAACAAACAAAATGAAAAAAAACTATGAAGTAGAAGTCGCAGAACTTCTTGAAGACGTTTCTAAGGAAAGAAAAATAGAACGAGAAAAATATGTTAACAATATCGGAAAAGAATTTATACTTTTAAAAAATGGAAAAGAATTAGAAGGTATTATATCTGGTGTAACAACTAATTATAAGGGTGAGGCTTTTTACTTAGTTAGATATATTGGTTCAAAAAAACGAAAAGCTATTAGAGTAACAAATAAAAATCTAAAAATTCAATGAAAATTATCGCAGCAAGTATTGATTTGTCAAAAATCGACAAACAAGGGGCAAAAGTTTTATCCATTAACAATCATGCTAAATGATGTGAAAGACAATTTCAATAATGATGTAGCTATCGTCGAGGGCATGACAAAGGATGAGCGACTGTCTGGAGCAAAGAAAAAGTACATAGGAAATGGAAAGACCATTTATGATAAACCAAACACCACTACAAATGAAACCGATGACACAACAGGCGACTTACCTTTCTAATTTGCCAACACTTGAAGAGCTTACCTCCGATGCGGAGGTAGCTTTCAAGAATGACCAATTCAATTATTATCTAAACCAAGAACCTCCGAAAGTTTGGGTAAAAGAACACCCGATGGCAAAGGGAGTTAATTATGTGCCTATTGATAAGGTTGAACTCTTATTAACTAAGATTTTCCAAGAATGGAAAGTCGAAGTAATAAGCTACTCCCAATTGTTTAATTCGGTTACTTGTCATGTTAGGCTACACTACAAACGCCCAATAGACGGGCAATGGCTGTTTCATGATGGCTTGGGGGCAGTAGGTATTCAAAAGGACAAAGGTTCGGCAGAACTTAACCTAAACACGATTAAACAGGACGCTGTAATGAAAGCTCTACCAGCGGCAAAGTCGTTTGCTATTAAGGATGCAGCCGACCATTTAGGTAAGTTATTCGGGCGAGATTTAAACCGAAAAGACTCATTACCATTTAAGCCTACTTACGAAAGTGGCGACCTATTAAATGAGTTAACCGACTTGTTTGAAATGAAGCGAGAAGCATTGCCCCAAGTAGAACAAGACGGCATTCAAGGCATCATTGACAGAAAAGAAAGCTTTAGGTATAAGTCAGTAATTAAAACGCTCCAAAGCCTATGAGAACAGGAAGCTTTACGTCTTCCGAAACATGGAAGTTAACAACATTCGATAAGTCTGGGAAAAACATTGGAAAACCAGCCTTGAATTATATCGACGAAAAAGCAATTGAAAAAGTATTGGGTCGCTCACTCACTCAACAAAGCAACGGGCGAGAAACTAGCTGGGGAACATTCGTTGAAATGATTGCCTTTAACAAGTTGCCGTTTAAATACAGGTTGACTTCGCGAGTAAGGTATTCGCATCCGACAATTGAGAATTGGACAGGAATGCCCGATACCTTACATGATAATTGCGTTGGGGATATCAAATGCCCTTTCACGATTAAGTCTTATATGAATTTGTATTTGATTAATTCAATAAGTGACTTTAAGGAAAGAGCCGAAGAATACTATTGGCAGTTGGTTTCCAATTCAATCTTAACCAATAGTACTCATGCGGAGTTGATTATTTATTGTCCTTACAAATCGGAGCTCGATGAGATAAGAGCAGAGGTTGAAAATTTTGATGGCGACCAAAATCAAATCGCGTTTATAAATTGGGCAACCGACGAGCAGCTTCCTTATTTACTCGATAATGGTGTGATTAAGAACATGAAAATTTTTAAATTTGAAGTACCAGAAATCGACAAAGATTTTTTAACAAACCGCGTCAAACTTGCTAATGTAAAATTAAATAAGCAAGTGAATATCTTAAAACAAATAATATGAATAACAATTTAATCGACAGCATTTTATCGGACATTAACAAGGCATCCGAAGCCTGTAAAAAAGCATTATATGATGCAAAGGATAATGGGAACAAATTAACCGAAGATAATTGTATTGACTTAGCTGAGTCTATGTTGGCTTTAATTAATTCAGCTCAACAAACGTCCTCAATGAAAACCAACGATGAAATCGGAAAAAGAAGTAACGGAATATCGTTTGACGTTAAATTTTACGTAGCTTTATTTCTCGCTTATCTAGGCTACTTCTTGACATTAAAACAAGTGCTTCCTAGTGATAAAATTTCCGAAGCATTGAAGCGCGTTAAATCGGATGAGCCAAAAGAAGCTTGCGAGCATTTAAAATTAATGGAAAAGAAAATAAAAGAAGTTGATTTATTCACTGATTGGTTTGCAGATAAACTTATCGCAGATTTTAGGTCGGCAGGAATAGACACTTCCAAGCTTCAAAAAGAAATGCAACAAACAGTCGAGGATTTAAAATTTGTATGATGCAAGACATTAGCATAAAAGAAGATAACGGACGAATAAAAAAAGTCGGCACGATATTTAAAAAGTGTTTTTATAAGCGCGTAAAAGAAAGCAAACACTTAATGCGAGTAAGTAATTCATGGGGCATTGATGCAGATGTGTTCAATAAGGTTGTATTCATAGAATGCGACTCGATTAAAATACTCGACACGGAAAACGATATAATGTACGAGTGCTTGGTTTATGTATTTAAGCTGCATGGACAATACCTGCATATTAAACCACATCGTGCGCAGATATTTTTAAACCGACATTTCTTTACTAAGGTTGAGAGTTATTCCACTACAAAAAAGTAATTACCGTAAGGCGATAGCATGAGCCGAATGTAACGAGTAGTGGCGTTGTGTTTCGGTTCACGCTTAATCTACAAACATGAAAAAAATGGCAAAGAGATTTACAGATACTGAACTTTGGGATAAGCAATGGTTTATGGAGTTGACTCCTAAATTAAAGTGCTTAGTCTATTTGGTAAGGGATAAATGTGATTTGGCTGGCATATGGCATCCGAATTGGATTATTACTTGTGCATATATCGGGGAGAATGTAAGCGAAGACGAATTGCTTGGCATTGATAACGGAAATCAATTCGTTAAACTTGACAATGGAAAAATTTATTGCAATGGGTTTACTACATTTCAGTATGGCGAATTAAAAAATAGTCCAGTACATAAAAGGGTTATTTCTATTTTAGAAACCAACAATGCGCTGCATTTAGTAAAAATAAAAGAAGTCGATAATCAAGAAAGCTTAACAGGGCGATTCGGCAAATTCGAGCATTGTGTTTTCAGTACAATATTAGCGGAAAGTGAAGATGACAGACAGGATATGGCAGATTTCATTAGTTATTGGACTGAATGCAACGGAAAGAAAATGCGATTCGAAATGGAAAAAGTATTTGATATTAAAAAGAGATTTGCTACATGGCAACGAAACTCAATTAAGTTCAACAAAAAACCAAATAACAATGATTCAAAAATATCAGGAGGCGAATTATTTAAAGAAGTTATGCGACACGCAACCGACAATACAGGAAATTCTTAAAAGCGAAACAACAATTCGTTCAATAGAACGCGGAGCTGGGAAAATGTTTGCAGTCGGGGTGATTAATTTTTTCCTAGTTAAATTAGTCGACAGCTTGAATGTAAAGAGAAATATTACTCCACAGCAAATAAGCGAATGTTCTAAATTGATACTCGACAAATATTACCACTTTAAACCCGAAGATTTTGTACGAGCTATTAATGGAATGCGCTCAATGGAGTTTGGTAAATTCTATGAGGGATTGGACATACCAAAGATTATGGAAATGTTTGCCACGTACGACAAGCTAAGAGATGAAGAGATTATGCAGCACAGAAAAGACGAAGCAAGTCAGTATAAAGAAAAAATAGTGTTCCATGAAAGCGTCGCCGATGCTTTAAAAAATATTCAAATGAAAGAACAAGAAAGAAAATCAAAAGCAGAAATAGTTTCAACATCAAACGATAGGGGAAATGAATTGTTAAGGGAGTTTGATAAACTTCATAGAGAACAAGGTATCGTTAGAAGCGGAATAAGATATGTTCAAGTTAACGGAATGATGTTGTCTAGTGAAGATTATATGAAACTGAAATGGGATAATAAAAAAAGCTAATACAAAGGCGTACTGTCGCTGTCAAAAATTAAAATGATTAATTAACCGAGAATGCCTCACTTTTGGCAATATCTTGCTAGGTGCAGTGCTTCTTACAAAACTTGATAAAATGGAACAAATTACAATTACAAAAGAACAGTTTGAAAAAGCTATTGAAGATGCTTTTAAGAAAGGCGAAAGTTGGGGTGTTTGCTACTCAACTTGGTTTACACCAAAAGAAGCAGATACAAAAGAGAAAATTGATATTGCTAAAAAAATAGCTTTTTCAATTGTTACGGAGCAGTCATAGCATTGCACCTAACGTTAAGGTGCTTGGCGACAGTAGCCGTTGAGCATTGGATTTGTGCGTTGGTAGGCTATTTCGCCAAACACGTGTTATATGAAGGTGGGATTTCACGCACTACACTTTCATCGAAGCACATAAAAAGAAAAAATGAGCGTGGGAAATTTAAAAACAAAATAAACAAATGAGTTACATTGTAGTAGATGTGGAAGCTGATGGAGCAATACCACACAAGTATTCAATGGTTTGTTTCGGTGCTGTAATAGTAGAACCGACACTTACCAAAACATTTTATGGTAAAACGAAACCAATTTCAGATGAATGGGTTGCTGATGCTTTAGCGGTATCAGGTTTTAGCCGTGAGGAACACGAAAAGTTTGATGACCCGAAAAAGGTTATGGAAAACTTTGCTGAATGGATTGCTAAAAATTCAAATGGTAAACCAACTTTCATAAGTGATAACCCTGCTTTTGATTGGCAATGGATAAATTATTACTTCCATACGTATTTGGGTAAAAATCCATTTGGGTTTTCGGCACGTAGAATCGGTGATTTGTATTGCGGAATGAAAATGGACACAGGTTTAAATTCAGAGTGGAAAAGATTGTACCGAAAAACATCTCACGACCACAACCCTGTTAATGATGCAAAGGGTAACGCAGAAGCATTATTAGCAATGAAGAAAATGGGGTTAAAATTACCAACGTATTAAAAAGAGCGAGGGCAGATTTTTTCTTTTTCTTTCTCACGAAAGCTCAATAGAATTACAAAACTTTAAATTATAGATAAAATGTCAAACGAAGAACAAAACGGCTTTTTTGCCAATACCTTGTTAGCTGCTGTGCCTATCGTGTCCACTCATTTGGAAGATAAATACGGCTTTGAATGTAAAGTTGATTACGATAAAGACTTTGCAACAGATGAATATTACTCATTAAAAATTGCCACATACAAAAAGAAAATTGTAGGCAATCTTGAAATTCATATTACCGATAGTTTCAAATTTGTGGAAGCACCTGATACCTACAAGTATCAAAGTACAACAGTTGAAATAGTTCAAGGAACAGAATTTCAAGAAATCAAGATTGATAAAATGTGGCAATTACTAATGTTGATTGATATGTTGCAGGGTGTCCAACGGCATAGCCGCTAACGTTTGGTGTATGTGCCGTGCCAAACGCATAACTTCAAATCACGGCTAAAACTATCTGGCATGGCATATACACCGTGTTAGGCAACGTTTTTAATTATGAATCATTTTTTAAAGACATTACCAGTTTATTTTAACAGAACTTGGGAATTAGAAAAACAGTTTGAAATTCGTAAAAATGACAGAGGATTTCAGACTGGAGACAAAATAACACTTAACGAGTGGGACGGGGATAAATATACAGGAAGACGAATTGAAAGCACAATCAAATACATATTACATGGTTTTGAAGGGCTTTCAGATGGCTATGTGGCAATAGGATTAGAGATTAACAACTGCATCTCTTAAATGTTGCCTAACGGATTGCAAATTGGAGAATGTAAAAAACACGAATTATGACACAAAAAATATTAATAATAGGTGCGGGTGGCAAAGGTGAAAGTGCCTTAATGCTACAAGCAATGAAAGAAAAATACGGGGATGATATTGTATTGGTAACACCCGAAGAAGCAAAAGAACAGGGATTGAAGCAAGAGGATTTTGCCAATATACCAACTATGAAAATAACAGCACCGCCAATAATGCAGAGTTATGAATTGCTTGGAGCAGAAAAATCAGGCAAAGAGAAGCGCAGGCAAAGGCGTGAACAGGAAAGGAAAGCTAATAAGAAACGGAAATGGTAGTGTTTTTTATTTCTTCCAATTTGCTGTTATA
>ERZ869907.112-NODE-112-length-37617-cov-13.335472_pt1 | contig 37617 bp, 53 predicted proteins | sample MGYA00579309_ERZ869907 | MGnify/ENA primary metagenome ERZ869907 (study PRJEB32216, sample SAMN09231814) | wastewater metagenome | place: USA: Maryland | collected 2016-07-30 | study: EMG produced TPA metagenomics assembly of the PRJNA472060 data set (Reclaimed... | reverse complement strand
TGTCCAAAGCTCCAATAACAGACTCGGCAATATTCTCTGAGACAGAACGTTTGATTATCTCGTTTTGCTGTTTCTGTCTAGCATCAATCAATTGAGACCTAATCTTCTCGAACCGCTTTTTCTCAGCAGCAGAAAGATTACCCGATGAGAGGTACAGATCAGCAGCTTCGATGGCCCTACTTAACTTGCTCATCGCTTAATATCTTCGTGAGCTGCTCCTCAAGCGTTGCCCCAGCAGATTTGACTTCCTCTAGGACTGGAGCTAAAACACACCGGCAACCAGGGTGTAGTGGTGCGCCAGGGACATCTGAGTAATCCATCTTGATTGCTGTTTTAGCATCCCCAAGCCACTCATCACCTTGATCAAAGAAGTTTCTAGATAGCGGCAAGACCTTTCCGTTCATTGGGGCACAATATGGACAAACACGCTCGTCCATCGCCGTATACCACTTCTTACCCCTGACGACGCCAGACTGCCTGTAAGCCTCTATCGTTCCTTCAGTGGTAGCTCTAGAAAGCTCAGTTCTAACAAGTAGCTGCGCTCTCTTACTTGAGATATCAGCAAACTTTTCTGTTATCTCCTTAGCGATCTTTGCGTTCGCCAATCCATCTTCTAACCCTCGCTTTAGAATGGCGGCGACCTCTTCCTTAACCGTGTTAGTAAAGCTCTTTGACGCCTCTAGGGTTGAGTTCTCAATGAAGGAAGTCACCAGATCAGAAGTTGAAATAAACTTTTCGTCTGACTTTAGAAGCTCAAACACTTCGAGTCCCACTAAAGCGATCAACTCTTTCTCCGAAACACCAAGTACCGCAGCTACCCTAGCCTCGTAGTCGTCTTCGCTCTCAAAGCTGAAGGCTTTTTTCTTGGCATAAGATAGAGCTTCCTTTTTCATATCCTCGATGATCGGCTGAAGGCTGGTGATGGCCTTTTTCTCAATACTCTCAGCAGTTTTAACAGACCAGTTGGCAAACTTCTCGATTGACCTGTCCGATAAATCTTCGTACTTACGCTTCATCTGCTTAGATACGATCTCTTTGGCTAATGCCCTAACCTCAACCTGAAACAGTCGGAAGCGGCGGTTGCGGTTCTTGATTTTGGCGATAATCTCTCTGTGATGCTTCTTGACAGGAGCGGACTTTGTTTTAGAGATAGCAAACTCCTTGACCGGAACATTTTGGTTGCCAGTCGGTGTACCAAGTGGTACTTGGGTGAGTGGCATATAAATTACATCACCACCATCTACCGGAGTTAGACCCTCTTCTTCTCTAAGCTCATTGATTGTATAGACCCTATTTAACCCAATCTCCCACTTCTTCATTTTAAGGTCTTCGCTCTCAGGTGTAGGGTCGTCAAAGCTCAAGTACAGGTCACTTCCGAACAGGGGAACTAAAAACTCATTAAGATAATCTGTGATGCGGCGCATCATCGGAGCAATAGTGAACTTGGTGTGCTGGTACTCCGAGGCTTCAGCATTAGCCCTGTTCACGTCATCAGTGATACCAAGAGCCGTTTTAGTATTGCCGAACATGGCCATAATCTTATCCCGTGTCCACTCTTGGCCAGCCAGAAAGTCCATGTCTTTGGCGGTCTGTTGAACCTGTTGGTATTTAAGACCAGCCTCTAGCACAGCCACTTTCTGAGCATTATTTCGACGTGTGCTGTAATTGTTGTTCCAGACGGTCTTGAGTCTTTCCATAACATCTGCGCCCAATTTTTGCTCACTCATCAAGACCGCATCTGGTCGAGCGGAGTTATAGAAGAATCCCTTATTCCACTCAACAGCAAACTTATTGGCCTGAATGGTATCCATAGCCGCTTCAATAACACCCATTCCCCGATAAGCGTTCTTGGGGTTTGGTAGTCTCATAAACATAATCTCCCAGGGGGCAAAGTTTATTGGCTCCCGCCCTGGGACTGAATAGACATAATTGGCAACAAACTCACCTTTTTCAATATCGCCTGGAACAATCCGCATAAAGTCTGGACGGAGCGACCAAAGCTCGGTTGGTTTGGCCGATGGGTTGTTCCCACGACCAGCCAGGTAAGTTACGGCCTCCCCCTGAAGTAGTAGGTTGGACACCAGCGTAAACACCCAATCGTACTTGGTCTGAAATGGGTTAACCTTATAGAGAAGGTCTAGCAACTCATGTTCCTCTATTTCCTCAACCTTGTCACCGGCCTTCAACCTATAAAGCTCATACTCAATATCCGCTACCGGCCTTGCGATAGCGTTGACATTGGCATAAGTCCAGTCCCTGTATTGGTCTAGAAACTCCGTCTGTCCAATCTTGGGTGGTTCTCCATATCCAGATGACATCAGAGACATAGAGAACTCCTTATTGACTGGCTCCAATTCTCTACTCTTGGCTATCTCTGACTTTATATCAGCTAGCTCTTTCTTTAATTCGTCTCTACCAGTCAATCTGTCTAGGAGTCCCATAGTTTAGAGGAAAGTTATGTCTACTTGAGGTGTCTGGCTGTACTGCTGGTAAGCGTATTCAGCCAATGCCCAGCTATCTGGGTAATCGTCATGAGCATCGGGAGCGTCTGGATGATGACAGGTGAGTAGCTCACCACGATACTCTTTTTGGAGGTCTAACATCTGATCTCTGAACCTCTCTGACTCTTTTGTTTCAATCTTAGGTAGCTCTGTCAACAATTCCTCAATCACAACTAAAATGTTTTTGTACATCTTGTCTTTTGAGACCAAAGAGAACTTGATTCTGTACAGCCCATTTAGTTCACTACTGAACCTCGTGTGCCGCTCGAACATATCTGGCATGAAGTCGCCTTGACCAGTGGAGTCGATGGCTACTGCCCTAACATTGTAGTTGTCTAGAAAGGCGTTGATGATATCAAACTGGTCTTGATAGTTGTCACCACGAAGCTCTAACCAGTTAATAAGTTGCTTCTTATTAAGCTCGGCATTCCACCTAATAACGGTAACAACAGTTGAGTCAGGATTCTTAGCCGTATCAATCCCAACAAAGCACTCATTCGTCTTATCCTTATAGGCTCTAGAGTAGAAGCCAATCATCTTATCTAAACGCTCCCATGTCATCACCTGACCAGAGCCAATAATCCACTTGAGCTTATAAGGCCTCTGGAAGTCGTCTGAGTCCTCTCCCAAACGTATACGGTCATCGTTGACTGATTGCTCATACACTAGGTGTGAAACGTCTCCTGTGGCCTCATAGAGCTTTCTGCGCTGTCTTATTATCTCGTCGCAGTCGTAAACCAAAGCAACCCCCCTGTTTATTAGCTTGTAGAAGTAACATATCTGAGTTCCAGCCGTGCCAATAAAAATACGAGGGGCGTTAGTTGTTTTGCCCATTGGGAAAATATCAGCAATCATCTCTCTATCTGGGATACTCTGAGCTTCCTCAAAGATCATTAGGTCTAGTGTCTTTGACTCAGGGTGGCTGGTGGGAGTAACTGGAAAGATATAGCACTCAGCCCCATTGGATAGCCTCAGTGTCTGCGAGTTAGCCTCTAAAGGTTTGTCTCCGGTGTACCTAGAGGTAACAGTCAAAGCGTGCTTAATGCGGTCAAAGTCTGTCTTGGCTTGTTCTCGTTGTGGGGCAAATATACCGACACTGAAACGCCGCTTAGTAATAAACGGCCAGTAGTTCATCAGAAACTCTACTGTATGGACGAGTGCCGTAGTCTTACCTGATTGACGGCTAAACTCTACGGGTATCTCACAGCTTTTAAGCTTCTCGATCTCAGTAGGATCAGCCGATTTGATCGCCTCATAGTTGTCTACTAAAGCGTCAACAATAGAGTCCGAAAACTCTGTCTGATAAGGATAAAAATCAATCTTGTGCAACCTCAGGTGTCTGTCCCGAAGTTCCTTCAGTTTTTGTCTCATCGGCTAGCCCCATTGTTTGTAATCCTAACAGCCGCATATCGACCGACCCTATGACCTCTTTTCTTTCAGCAAATAACTCTTTTTCTAGTCTCTCCAGCTTGAACTCGGCTCTGGTCTGCTTAACATTGCGCCTAATCCATTCTGATTTTGCCTCCTGAACTCTAGCCTCAAAGTTGGAGTCTCTCTTACGCCAATTGATTACGGTGTCCTCGTTCCTACCAATATTGGCTGCTGCGTATTTATGAATTGGACATTCTCGGTAGTAGTCAATATACCTCTCTTTTAAGACAGCCACCTCTTGCTGATGACTAAGCGTAGCGATCTGTTCACGCCAGTTATCACTCTTGGCTAACTTCCGCAAAGAGGCGGCACTTAAACGTTCGGTCGACTGTTCCGTCTTCATTATCTTTGTCCTCGATACTTGTTACCGTAACTACAACCTTTAGGTCGTCGCCTAGAGATACACTCTTGTCAATCTCAACCTTACCTCGAACAGCGATGTATTTACAATTTATCTCTTTGCTTTCCATAGATCGTTTATAAACTCCTTATATTCTTGCACTGATAGCTTAGTATCAAAGTTAGCTCTTGCGAACTCCCGCTTTTCTGCTCCCTCTTTAATACGCTCACCTTCGTCCATGAATCTCTCTAGTTGATCGGCCTTCTCCACCACCGGCAAACCAAGCAACCAAGCGTGGGTCTTTTTATTGTCTGACTTATATTTATCGTAAAGCCTTACTGACCTCGGCAAGATAGCGAAGTCCGCCTCTAGCATCTCCCAGTTAACCTTTTCCAGGTTGTTGTTATTCCACTCAACATACTTTTCATGACGCTCCCACTCCCTGTCCTGCCAGTTTTTAGCTAATGAGACTTTGGTGTTGGAGATAATCTTTAAGTCTAATCCATACTTCTCTAGGTATGGTCTGATGCGTCCCATTGTCGGCTCAAAGTTATGACTAAAGCCAAACCATAACGCTTTCTTAGCCCTTCCTTTGTGCTGCTTGTTCTGTTTGAAGGACTCTAGATCATGTCTGTCTGGTATGACCCTAATTGGTTTACCAAACTGTTTCAGAAAGGCCGCCATCTCCTCTGTGGGACAGGTTAAACCATCAACAACATCAATCATCTCTCGAAAATTGAAACTGCCGTCTAACCAGTCTGGGTCACAGAGATCAAATATCTTTACCCCATCAAATAACTTGGCGTATGGCGTCCAATAGGCTTTCTGAAATATAAGAGCGTCGTATTTACGGCCTGATACAAATACCTCTGCTTCTGGCCAGTACTTAATTGGGTTCAGTGCCCTAATCCTAGTAGAACCAGACGTTTTGCCATTCATCTGATCAAAGGTCACCCAGCCTACAGTTTTCTGGCCTTTTTGGTCAGCATTTCTTTCTGCCATTTTTCAACCCCTTTTACTTTCGATAGCAAGCGTAGATGTTCGTTAAAGAAGCCCTCAGCCGTGTACATCTCAGCCGTGATAATTCTGACCACACGCTGACAGTTCTTACATTGATAGGTGGCTTCCCTAAGACACTCCAGCTCCTGATGGCTGCAAGGCTCCTCTACCTCAGCCACAATCTTTTCTTTCTTCATTCTAGCAATAGCCTCTGCCACTTGATTAGAGTCATAACCCTGCTTAGTAAGCTCCGCTGCCATCTTGCCCCAATCGACATCTACTTCAGTCTGTTTTTTCATTTTCTTTGAATCTATTTGCTAATTTATGTCCAACGTGTTGCTTAATTAAGTGTTCTGCTTCTGCCATCCCCCTCACAGCACCCCTCTCCAACAACTTTTTTGGCTTGATAAGAAGGGGCAAGTCAGTATAGACGCTTCTATATCCAGTAAATACTTCCCAAGAATTAAGCCCCGACTCGCTCTCTAGGTCAATCAACAGATAGGTGCTGTATCTCCTCTTCGGGGATACAAACAAAACTGTTAACAGTGTCATGATCGTCAACTTCAATCGCTTAAATATATTCATTTTAGTACTTTATCCCTTAAATACGTCTCCCAATCTGCTTGGAACCTTTTAATGCCCAGCTTCTTAATCGCCGCCTCCCTTCCCCGCTTGCCGATCTCTACTGCCTCATTAAATCGGTTATGAATCAGATCATTGATTAACGCCGACGTCTTAAATGGGTCTTGCTCGACAAAGAAGCCGGACACACCATCTTCAATAATGTTTTCAATGCCGTGGTTCTTGGTGGTTACCATACAACAGCCACTGAACATCGCCTCGGTTCGGCTTCGAGGCATTGGACTGTCACCTGTCGGATTAAAGTAAATCAGAGAGCGTCCTAGAGCCTCCCTGTAAGCATCAAAATAGTTGATATGCTTTTCATCTCTCTCAGCAATCCAGTTAACAGGACAGTGAACAAGGTTAATGCCATGTGTCAGTCTTAGCTCGGTGCGGACAGCTTCTAGGAACCTGCGGCCATAATACCGATCAGACATACCAGCCTCAGACTGTGATATAAATACCCTCGGCTCTTTTGGCAAATCCCACCACTCGTTCTCATCTAGTCCGTGAATGATTACGTCTCCCCAGCCCCATTCCTCAAGAGCTTTCTCACTGTTGACTAGGTGGAAGTTATCTCCCACCTCATCTTTAACGCCTTTGATCTTTGTAAACGCTCCCTTCCACTTGATTGTTCCACCGTTTATTACGGTGTTAAAATCTAATCCTTCAATATCCAGCATCGGTGTACCGTGGTTAAGTACCACCTTCGGAATATCTGTGATAACCTCGTTCAGCTCTCTATAAAGGTTGTTTTTGGCAACACCTGGCTGAACAATCTGCTGGTCAATATGAAGGATAGCAACGTCGTACTTACCTGGCTCATAGTAGGGCACAATCTTCACCGGCGGCTCAGTTACACCCCTCAGCCAGTAGTGATGCTCACGCCACATTCGATAGTGCTGCTCCAGCCAAGTCCACTCAATAAACGGCAGTTTTAATAGCTCCCAATCGTGCCCCCAATGCCAGGGATGACCAAATGCCCTAATCTTTTTCATTGCCACATTCTCCAAATCTTATTCTTAGCTCGCCATATCTCATCACGCTTTGAGTAGCGACTCTTTGAGTCAGATAAACACGTCGCCTTCGCTTTAGGCTCTTGGAAGCATCTTATACCGTTGTGGCTACATCTCTTCTGAATATCCTGGGTCATACCACCGTATAGACCAATCTCCTCATTAAACATTCCGACTGCAACGATATCTGACTTATGGATACAGGACACATTCTCAACAAAGCTGGCCTTATTGTTACGCCTATCAGCGCACAGAAACTGCTTTGGTTTTAGATTGATAACAAACTTCTCAACCATGTCATCGTCCGGCAGCCACCTATCGTCATTGAACACGATTATCTCACCGTCTGCCTCCATAACACCCATGTTCCTGGCCTTAGCTAGGCCATAACCGTCATAGTTAGTGTTTAAGTACTTGACGACCGTTCCATGACTTCTGAACTCATCGCAGATTGCTTTGTTCTTAGTAGACTCTTTGCTCTTATCGTCTACGACTATAATCTCGATATTCTTATGCGTCTGACGCTTATAAGCCTCCAGTATCTTAACTAAATTATCTTGACGATCATGAGTAGGGATAACTACAGAAACCGTCGTCTGAGAGCCGTACAGAGCCTTGCGCCATGTCTTGTAAAGCATGATGGCTCGCCGCTGACTATTTCTTTCCCTGATAATGTTATAAGCCTGCTCCCTCATCTTTAACCGAAGCTCACGGTCATTTAATAGCATTGAGATAAGTGTCTTCAACTCATCTGTGTCTTCTGGTTGGCCGTCTCTGACCATAATGCCTTCAGTATCAATATCTGGGATATAACCAATCTTTCTTGTTAGCACTGGCACGCCACAAGCGATGCTTTCTAGTATCGGCAGTGTTCCCGTCTCAAATCCATCGATTGAGTTACAAACATGAAGAGCTGCCTTATGGTATAGATCGACTAGTTCAGAGTCCGTACAATCCATTGCTAGAACTGGATTATATTTTAATATCTCGTCAAAGTACTCAGGACTAGAAACCCTACCTGCCAGAATAAACTTCACCCCCAGCTCATGACATACCTTAGCCACCTCTAAGACCCCCTTCTTGCTTTCAATCCGGCCCACCACCATCATTACGTTTTTCTCTGTCGTGTACTCTCTCTGCCAGGTGAATACATCTGGGTCAACAGCCAATGGAACCATCTCTGAGTCCTTTAGAACCCTTTTCTGTTCACTGTTAGACAAGATTACTTTCCGGTAGTGCTTCCAGTCAGACTGAAGTAGATCATATGGATTGTGGTGGCTCAAGACAGCCGGAATGTCTTTGTACTCCGGCATCAGCTCAAAGAGCTTCTCACCAGACTTCCAGTACTGGACATCAATAATGTCTGGCTGAAAGTCAGCAATAAAGTCAAGCTCATGGACATCAGGCCTTTTTGGGTGTAGGCTAGCCACTCTCACCTCAACCCCTGGTAGATACTTGGCGGTGTCAAATGCCAGACGACCAATAGCTGAACTTAACTTATCTACTATTGTTAGAACCTTCATGTTATGACCCCTACTTTTTTAACTTTAGACTTTAATCTATCAACGATATCTTTTTCCCTGGCCAGATAATCAGCTGCTTTATCTCTCATCTTCTGGGCGTGTCGTTCATAAAGTAAGATATCTATCTTCTCAGCGGCTCCGGTTTTTATGAGATGCTCCATGACATCATACTCAGCCCCTTCTATATCCATTCGAACAATGATCTGATCAAAGTTTTGTGCCGCTCCATTTATGTACTCAGCTAAGTCTATTGCTCTTACCTTAACCGGCTCCTTATCATAATGAACCTCATCAACCTTATCGGCATTAACAGTCGAGCTAACGTGATCAGTTCCACCAATCCAAAAGTCTAGATCACAATTATCTATCCAGACAGCGTTACAGTGAAACATTATCGGGTATTCATCAGCTAACTTTTCCCAAGCTCTAAAAAACTCTCCATTGGGGTCAAACCCAACAGCCACAAAGTCATTTGGGTCTCCAGCTAACTGATACCAATTAAAGAAGTCCGCCGTTGAGCTTCCATCATGACAACCACAATCAATAAATAACCCCTTCATTTCTTTAGCACCTCCCTAAACTGCTCTATCCAATCAAAGTCAATGTCTTGGTTTCTATCTTTGCGGTGCTTTAGATGCCGCTCTAGTGTTTCCTCATATGGCCTCAACCCATGAATACCAACAACCTCATCAACCGTTATTGTTCTATCGACAAACTCTGGCAATCTCCAAGCAGCTGTCTCTGGCCTCTCTGGGTCTAGCTCTTTCAGGTGCTTAGATATTATCTCAACGGCTTCTGGCGTGTAGTAGACGACATGACCGGCGTGGACATCAAGACGGTAGACATCAAACGCAGAGAACTGCGCCATTAGACAATCTCCCGTCGGGATAGCATCTTTCAGTCTGTGATTGACAACTATATCGGCGTCTACTCTAATACATGGCTCTTTGGCTATACGTAAAAACCGAGAGTACTTATCAATCCATTTTTCTTTTCCGTATAAAACAACCGTGTCAAATCCATACCTGTTTAGTTGGCTTACACAGGCGTCAAGCGTCCTTTCTCCAACGGTTGTAACGTAAGCTATCATCTAGTCAGCTCTACTATACCGTGAGCCTTTTTATGAACCTTAATCTTAAACCCAAACTCCTTCACAATCTCGTCAACGGCTTTAGTTACTCCGTAGTCTTTTTCTGTGTTGTAACGGTGAAGATAATCGTCAACTATAATTGTCCCATCTTGGGTTAGTAGTCTAGCCGCCTGCAACAGATCGCTTTTGACAAACTCGTAACAGTGATCACCATCAACACATATTAGGTCAAAATACCCAGCCAACTCTGGCAGAGCCTGACGACTATCTTTAATGAGTGGTGTCCAGCGGTGAGAAAAGCCAAACCGTGACACCTGATCAGCAGTATTGGGATAAAAAGACTTGTCTACGCTAAGTAGTTTACCCGTTCCATTCCGTAATATGGCTAGAGTGGTGATTGCCCAAGCCATACCAACCTCTAGGGCGTTCTCATAGCTGCTCTTTTTAGCAATCTTCGCCACGGTGTGATAAAGCTCGCCGGTTTCTTTGTGCTCTAATTGCTCCTTTAGATATTCCGTCATTTGATTGACTCGACTAAATAACCAGTGTGATATAATCGCTCGTCATGTTTAATTGGATGCATCCTTTCCAATGACCAAAAAGCTCCAATTGCCTCTTGTCCGTTTTCGATCACTCTTGGGGTAATGTCAACCGACTTAAACTTAAAGTACTCAACCATCACCTTCCTAATCCAATTCTCAGTGTACCTCATATAATCTATCCCTGGTGGATTATGTAGGGGGTAATTGGTTGGGAATGTAACATAAAGCTTACCGCCCTCTGGCAGCCACGACCAAAGGTTTCGCATTGCTACAATCGGGTTCCAAATGTACTCAAAAACCTCCAAGCAAAAGATCGTGTCCCAAGTCTGTCTCCCTTCGAATGAAAAAAGCTCGGCTGGGTTACTTGGTTTATTTAGATCATAGACATAATCTCCACCCTCAGTATCCAATATCGCCGTTCTAGTGGCCCCGTAAGCCTCTACACGCCCCTGTATTGGCTTTTCTAGTCCACCCACGTCTAGGACACTACCCCCATCGACTTTTATAGTTTTTAACCAAGACTCTAGTTGGTTTCTGTAAGTGCTAGACATAGAGATCAAATACTTCACGGTATTTAGACATCATGAAGGAAAACGTGAACTGCTCTTTGTCCTCTATCCACTTGACCATTACATCGTGCTGGCCGCCGTACATATTGAGGTGTAGCGGCTTCAGCCCACAAGTCAGTGCTTCGACTAGGGTATTGGGGCAACTGTCAGCAAATGCCGGATAGATTATGTACTTACAGTTACGCATAATGTCGGCTACACCAGATGCATCTTGGATACCAAAGAACTTGTATTTTTCCCCATTATAAAAGCCAAAGTTGTACTCTCTATCTGCCTCAGCTATCGCCCCGACTATCCAAAGCTCGGCCTCTTGGTTGTTAGCGTATATCCGTCTGAACCTCTCTTGAGCCTCCGGCCAACGCTTGTTATCACCCTTTCCGTGAACGTAAAGATATCTCTCCACCTTCACCCTTTCCTTTGGGGGATAGAAAACATCTGGGTCTGCGGCATTATAAATAACAGACCACTTATCGGTACATTCTAGATTGTTGAGTCTAATAAACTCCTCGTACTTAATACGACTCCAGTGACTCTGATAGATAAAGTGATGCGCTAGTGGTAATAGTCTTCTCAGCCTTGAAGACGAACAACCACGATTATTCTTTTCCTCTGGGATATTATCTAGGCGAATGATTATTTTTTTCCCAGCTAATCTTAGATCAGCTAGTTTTTCTATTTCGGCCTGCATAGGATTTGGAACAAAAACCACCCAAGAACTGTCTGTTAGATTAAACTCCTTAACAAAGTTTCTAAGGAAAGTGAAACCACCACCAACTTTATCTAGTGAGGACTCGACATTTAGAACCTGTACACTCGTCATTTGTTCAAGACTCGCTCAATCTTCTTATCAATGCTGTCACCAACTATTAGGTAGTAAAAAACCGCTACCCAGCCGAAAAGAATCCCCGCAGCAAAAGCTAAAGCCTGACTACGGCCATATCTATCAGCCAAGTAAACGCACGTTACGATTGATGCAAGCCAGATGATAACTGCGGTCATGTCAACATTTTTACTATTTGATCAAACTCGTCCCAAAGATTATATCTCTCGATCTCCCAGCTGTGACCCCAAACCCTTATTGTGTTATTACCAGCGGTTTTAATCTGTTCTTCAGCAACCCCTAGTAGTGGCCTACCCTCATATTCTCTTCGCTCTGGGTGAATATGAATGGTGGTGTGGGTTCTAAATGGGTCTTCCATATCGCCAACCGACAAGACATTCGTCGTCCGAGCCTCAGCAAATCCAGCGGCTTTGACTGCTTTTATGGTTGTCTCGTCATACTTGCCCTTTGGATAAGCAAAGCTCAACACAGGCTGTCCTGTGACCTCCTGGAGCCATTCACGATTGTTCTTAGCCTCCCAAAGCTGCATCTCGTAAGTTAGCTCTCGCATTATCGGATGGCTCACAGTATGGCCGCCAATTGTCATGCCTTTATCTGCCAGCCATTTTATCTGCTGTTCTTCTAACTCACAGTTAGACGGTATGTAAAACGTGCCAGTAAGTCCTCTTTCCATCAGCCACTCAGCCAACTTTATGTCTAGCTGGTGGCCGTCATCAAAACTATACTCGACCCTTCTTTTTGTCATTCTTAACTTCCACTGGCTCGAACTTAGCCATTAACCGTCCAATAACCTGCACGATCTGTGTTACTTCAGCCGCAGTACCGTTTAGCTGCACCCTCGGCAGTAGGTCTTTAATCTGCGCTACTTCCTGATCGGTAAACTCAATGGTCATGACTTAAACCTTACTGGCTCATCTTCTCTAATCCTTGAATTAAATCTCAGCACCTCCTTTAGTGGTTCCATGTCCGCACCAGCGGCCTGACCGTCAACTACAAGCGTGTTTAGGTCTTTTGGCAAACACTTACCGCTAAAGCCACGCTTCTCTGGGAAAACAGCCGTGTGTAGTTTGTCCACTCGTGGGTCTAGTGCCCACCCTTCTCGTACTCGATAATAGTCCGCCCCATAAGCCTGACACACTCCCCACATCATCTGGCTAAAGGCATTCTTAAAACCAAAGTAGGTATTCTCCATCAGCTTGATAATCTCTGCTTCTTTAGCAGTAGTGCGGTGATAAACATAGCTCGGCCCCAGAATAGGAACTAGAATGTCGTAGATATAATTTACGGTCTCGACCTCACCACCACAGATCATGAATCCAGTCTTGAGCATATCTGTTGCGAAGCCGTATGGGTCATAGTAGTTACCCTCACCCATAAACTCTGGTGACATGGCAATTTTCTTTCCAGTCTCAGCGATCAGCTTATCAGTCGTGCCAATTCTTAAAGTAGATTTAATAAGCACATAATCAGTCGGTGCTTCTCTTACTACCTGCTCGACAATGGACATATCGTTTGCCCCCGTCTCTGGGTCTGTGTTGGTGGGAACGCTTACAATTGCCATGTCAAAAGTCTCATCTCCTAAATCAGCTGTTGAGGCTACATAACGCCTATCCTGACCATCTACGGTTAGCATTGCCCGCTCTTCGTCACTTAGGCTCGGAAATGTCGGGTCTACGACCGTTACGCTGTATCTCTTACCGATCATTGCGTCAAAACCTTTCCCCACGAACCCATAACCATAAAGGACAATCTTTTTCATAACGATTTAACCGTTAATATTACTTTCTCTTGTTCTTGTTTATCAAACACCCTTTCCACAACAAGCTTTCTCACCTGCTTGTCATCGTCGTAGACTACGCCAATTAAACTATCCAGTATTGCCTTGAGGTAGTTATCAACATCACCATAATTCTTCTTAGCAAATAAAAGAGTCACCCTCAGTTCAACATCAGATGACTGCTTGACAACACCAGACTTAGAAAGGGCGATAAACGTATCCAACTTCCACTGCCTTCCTCTGTCAGATATAAATCTTCTCTTGCCAGAAGCAAGCCAGTAATGATTGACCGTCGGTGGCCTCCCTTGTAAGACAAAGGTCTGAGTCATTCTACGAAGAAGTGTACGCCCACTAATCTTTTAGTCAATTGTCTCTGTGGATAACTATGAATGGAATGATCGACCCCAATTTTATACCTCTAGGACAACCGCATATAACGTAATCGTCACCATCTTCTACCCACCCTCTATCATCACAGGTGATACAGCGATACTTAACCCTATATATAGGCTTTCTCTCAACACAGTAGCGACACCGCTTGCTAGTGCCATCTATGGGACGGGAGCAGACTATGCACCTGTTTATACCGTAGGGCATTATTAATTTATTGGCGTCTGTTATTGGCTTAACCATATAAACAGTGAACAAAATATACCATGTGGATAAGTATAATTGACATCATGTGGCTGTGTGGTAAGATCAACTTAATGTATAAAAGCGTAGCTGCTACAACTTGCATACATTCGTAGATGGGCTTCCCGAAAGGGAGGCTCGTTTGCGTATATTCGGGGACAACTTAAATGGCTAGACCGAATCTAAATAAATACTGGCCGACTCACGAAAAAGCCGAGACTTATACTGGGTAAGTGAGACTAACTCGACGGAGCAACGCACGCTAGAGCGGCCGTCACTCCTACGCCGTAACCAGGCAGTGTGGGGGGATAACGAGCAATCCCTAGGGAGAAACAACCCAATCATAGGGACAACAAACAACCACCAATCAATGGGGGGTCGGGGGGCTATGCAAAAGACAACAACTTCTCCCCTACCTCAAACTTACCTGGGTATGATTAACAAAACATAATGTCAGACTGGTATTGTGACGGCTCTACATACAAAAACGGACAACCAGGACAGGACTCATCATGTTTGGTTTTTTATCCTGATGGTAAAGTAGAGCGATCACATATTGGGGACGTGAGTAATAACTACGCCGAAAGCTGGGCGATATTTTTGGCCGCTTGCTCTGCTAATAATGGAGACACCATATTTACAGACTCTACAACCTCATATAATTGGATATATAAGAGCAAGAAACCAAAGTACGATTTTATCCTTGAGACAATAAAGTTGCTTGGTTTTAAGAAAATTAAAGTAGCTTTAATAAGAAGGGACAAAAATAAGGCTGGGATAGAGATAGAAAGATGCCCGTTCTATTGAGGTATTGGGTGAGTCCAATAAAAATTGGCGGCAAACTTTTGTTTTAACTAAGTGTTGCGTTATTTGGCTTCCAAACCTGATAAAAGTGGTACACAATCAGATTACTACTTGCTAATTAAGCAAGTATATTTTATTGTTAAGTCATAGCACGGCAGCATCAAATGTACCGTCGCTCACGTCCGGTAGGACGTACAGGCTCGGAGGGGCGGCCACCACACTGTCCCTCTCGATAAATAACTAACTAACCGATATGGATATCAAAGACATCATGGAAGAGAACGACTGCACCGCAGAGGAAGCCGGAGAGATCATGGAAGCAGCTCGTGAGCGAGAGCAAGACCTATCCCTAGAAGCAGAGCTAGAGCGTCAAGCGGGAATCGAAGAGGAATCACTAACTAACTGAGATGCCAACCGTTAAAACATTATTTAGTGGGGATAAAGAAATAAGCCGAGAAAATGCTCTTGAACTAGCTAAATGGAAAATAAAAGCTATAACAATGGGTAAAAATGATCGGGAACGCCTCAACATGATAAACAATTCATTTACTGGAATATCGTTCACTCTTGATGAACTATTGTGAAAAAGACAACGACATTTTTATCCAAAGACGCAATGGTTTTTAACCGGCTAGCCCGTGAGCAAATGAAGTTAAAACTACTGGCAGATATAAATATGGACTTACAGATATGCGAAATAGAGGGGTGGGATAAGAAAGAATACCTGAAAGATTTACATAAACTATTAAATGAATTGAATGGACAATGAACCAACAGACGCCAAAGAGTGGGCTGAGTTGAATAAGAAGATTAAGAAGGAGAACAGAGAAGCTAAACAGCCGATAATGATGATGGCGGCAATAGAGGCACTAACTGGTCTTGGTATCGAAACAACTAACCACGGAGATCACATTACGTTTAATTATCAAGGCGAGACAGTTACCTACTGGCCATTTACTGGCTGGGCATCAGGTAAGAGCATAAAGGACGGCCGAGGATTAATAAAACTATTAAAGCAACTTCAATGAAAATTGAACGCCTAAACATCGAAGACCAGTCGGTTGCTGAGTCCCTGTCAAAGCGAGTGCTTAAAAACCTTACTAAGATTGGTGAGGATATGAACGAGATCAGCGACACTCTGGCTAGCACTGTGACCGTTGAGCAGAAGAACCTGATAGAGATGATCGCCTGTAACATGAGCGCATCTGTGATTGCCCTGGATATGCTGCACCAGACCATTAAAGAGAACAAATGACCTTTGAGGTAAAGACCACATCCAATCGTAAGAACGCCAAGCAGTATTACGTTCTAAATGGTCAGGTAGTCCCAAGAGTTACTGAGGTGCTTGGACAGATTGTATCCTTTGATCTTATTAACTGGATGCGAAACAGCACCCCGGATGAGATAAAAAAGTCTAGCCGAGAAAGCCTGTCCATTGGCTCTAACTTGCACGATTTGGTTGAAGAGGTACTACTTAACGGAATTAATGATGGGATGCGTTCTACGCCCTACGGTGAGCTTTTAGAGGCCATTGAGCAGTGGAGGTTGAACGAGAGTGTAGAGGTATTAAAGACTGAGGAGTACCTGTATAAGCAAGTGACGTCTATGGGATACGCCGGACGGTGCGATATCATCGCTCGTGTGTCTGGCAAGCTAGCCATCTTGGACGTTAAGACATCTGGCGGTACTGAGCCGTATGAGTCCCACTGGCAGCAGGTGATGGCCTATAAGTCTGCCTTAGAGCGGATGCTGTCTTTGGGAGATATCAAGTTAGACGACGTAAACCCATTCGACCAGGTTAAAGAGGTGTGGGTTCTGACGCTGACGAAGATTAAGAACGAGGCTAAGGAGATTGTCGGCTGGGAGTTTCACCCACACGTCTTGAATATCGACAACGAGCCGAGACTTGCACGAATATATCAGCTTCAGTTTGATAACTTGCTGGAATACTGGTGGCTAAACAACGAGATAAAGCAATTAAAAAAGTAACGTAGTTATTATGAGCGAAGAGACTTGGACAACGGCTGGTGCAATGGGTGATGCGTGGGACAGAACAGGAACGGTTCGTGGTGTTTACTTCCAAAGAAAAGAAGGAGTGGGACAGAACCTAAGCAATCTGTATAACCTTCAGACCGACAAGGGAATGGTTGGTGTTTGGGGTGGGGCGGTTATCGACTCAAAAATGTCTGAGGTTCCACTTGGTTCAGAGGTGATGATCACCGCTCTAGGAGAGAAAAAGAGCGAGAAGACCGGAAAGTCCTACAACGATTATGATATCAAGTACCGACCAGCTCCTTTTAAGACCGCCGGTGAGCCTCTTCCCGACGAGTCCAGTGCCCCAACAGACGAAGAAATCAGCCAGTTATGACATACAGCGATCAACTAAAACAAGAGGCTAAGGTTATCAAGCGCATGAGCCGTATGGCAGAAGACATGCAGGACAAGCGGCTCGGCCTGCTGGCGGCTCTCTGGGAGCTTTCAGACGACTCTGAGAAGACGTATCTGTGGCTAGGCTTTCCTGAGTTCAGACAAGCATCACTTAATCTACCTGAATGAATACATGGGAGAAGATAATCAGTCAGCCGGTTGGTGAGGTTAAACGGTCTCTGCGAGGACTGACACTCGGTGACGTGGTGTTTATGCACGATTACTACTCAGGGGTAGACAAAAATACCCTAGCTAAGAAACACGGCCTATCGGTAAGTAGCATCTGGCCAAAGGTGAGCAAGATTAACAAAAAAATAGCTTCTAAGGCTAAATAGGGTTTAGTGTGGATAATTATAGCTTGCTTATCTGGCAAGTATATACGAGACTAAAGGTAACAACTAACCAAAGGGGTATGAAACCATTGCGACAGGAGCTAAGGGAATACTTAAACGATCGTGGAATGACCGTTAAGGATTTCTCAATAAGGTCTGGAATCTCACAGTCCACCTTGTCTGATTTTCTAAGTTATTGGAAAGCTGCGGAAGGTTACGAGCCATCAGGTGAGACCGTTAGAAAGGTTGTGATGACGATGGAATGTGTAGCCCCGGTGATCAGGGTAGAAAGCATCGCTGAGGTGCGAGATAAGATCAACCAACTCGTTGCGGTAATAAATAAATTGAATGGGTATGAAAATCGGTGATGTAATTTACAAATATCTTACCTTCCACGGTTTTGCTACCTACAAAATAACTGGGGTCATTAAGCGTAAGCGGGCAACTCTTTACGAAGTTGATTGCCAAGCCTGTAATCACCCTGACCCGTGTCAACTGCTAGTAGCTGACGTTAAGGGCGGTAGACTGGCCTTTGCTGGAATGTTGAACCGTGATGAGGGTCACGAACAACACTGGCACGATGATGACTATTTTTACAAAGAGGTAAAGTCAGCCCAGAAAGCCAAGTACCACGAAGTGATCAGAAACAAAAAGGGCGAGCTAGAAACCGCACAGAAACTCGTTGAGCGTCTTAGTAAGGAGCTGGTCGATTTAGAAGAGCACCTAAAAAATATAACCCCCACCAATGACCAAGACTGACAGCTTAGAGGAGCAGCTAGCCCAAGCCCTAGGAGCCCACAGAGACGGCGGAGGCTCAACTGAGTTCTTCGTTAATCACCTGCTGAAGATGATTGAGAGGGAGCGTCAGGCGGCAATCGAGGAGTGCATTAACCTATCTGATGAGATCGAACTCCAAGAACCTGATGGCGGCACGAAGCAGTGGATGGCGTTCAAGAACTTCAGAAACACTATGAGAGATAGATTAGCCACCCCATCAGGGGAAGAAGTAACCAAAACAGATGAGTAAGACAAAGCTGATTTTTAAAATGTTGTTTACTGAGGTCGTTACTCACAATGGAATAGCCAGCTGTCCTGTAGACGACGAGTTTTATAATCTACTAAAAGAGCTAAAGGACAAAATAGACGATCACGGATATTACGGAGATAGATCAGGCCTGGTTTGCATCGTTGACAAGATACTGGGTTTCATAACAGTAGAATCAACCCCCAATGAAAACCACTGACGTTAAGAAGCTACTTAGAGAACACGGTCGTACATGTCGGCGACCCACCACATGGCCTCACTGTCCACCAGATTCGTCTCCTGGCTGACCCGCGGGTTCATCGCCCGCAAGACATCAGTCAGTGCACACGGGCATTTGAGCACTGCCAGGTAGCCGAAGAACGCCTGCAGCCCATACAGGCGCTGCGTGTCCGTCATGATAAGTTGCTGTGCCATCTCTCCTCCTTACGCGCAGTCTGGGGTCAGGTTATCTGCTTATTGGTTGACTGTCAATAAACAAGCAAGGTGACTATACCTTGACAACAAGTACCAGATCGGGTACGCTAAGGGTATGAAATACAGTATCAAACAGTTTCGTACCGAGTTCCCCAACGACGACGTGTGTCTCGACTACATCTTTGCCGCCAAGTATCCTGACTTGGTTGGCAAGTACTACCGCGTCAAAGGCCGGTCAAGCTATGCTAACGTATCTGGCGACCACCTATATCCTTTAGTCGGTACGATCTTTGAGCACTCCTCAACTCCCTTAACGCTCTGGTTCTACGCCATCTACCTCTTTTCAGCCAGCAAAAACGGCGTGTCAGCTAAGGAGTTAGAACGGCAGTTGGGCGTCACCTACAAATGCGCCTGGAGAATTGCCAGTAAGATCAGAGAGTTAATGGCTGGTAGTGGTCAGAAGCTCACTGGCACTGTTGAGATGGACGAAACCTATATCGGTGGTAAGTCAGCTAACTCTCGCACGAAGCGTAAGACCTACGAAGATAAGGCGGTGGTGTTTGGTCTGGTTGAGCGAGGCGGTCAGGTCGTGGCTGAGCACGTTAAAAGCTCTGGGGCACGTGTGCTACTACCAGCTATCGCCAAGAGTATTGAGAAGACCGCTACTCTATACAGTGACTCATGGCGGGCATATGGCAAGTTAAAGAGTCAGGGATATAACCACCAGAGCGTCAACCACTTAAAGAACGAGTGGAAACGAGGCAGTGCTCACACCAATACCATCGAGGGCTTTTGGTCGCAGTTAAAACGGTCGATCAACGGGACGTATCACGTCGTTTCGCCGAAGTACCCACAGGCTTACGTGAACGAGTTTGCTTGGCGGTACAATCATCGTCAGCTACCTTATCCGGCTTTTGCGGAGCTGATCGCGAAGGTTTGATGGCTTTGTGGAGCAGACGATAGAAAAGGTTATCTTTATCCTTATTCATAATTTAGTGCACTGTAAATGTATCTGCGTTAAGTAATACTGAAATGTGTGACTGAAAATCTTGCACTGCTGAAATAGCTTTCGCTTTCTCCTGTCCTATAGGCATTGGAACCTTAAAGTACTTTTTCCATGCCGTCTCTTTTAGTTCAGGTTGGCTGGCTGTTTGCGCAAGATAATATATTTGTTTTCGGCAATATTCACTTCTTAATGAATACCAAAGCAGTTTTGCCTCTTCACTGTCATTTGGTTTCAAAACAAGAAAACCTGACGTACAGATACCATCATCAAACCCATCTGGCACCATAACAACCGTGCCTCTAGAGCTGTTATTGATTGCCATCAATATATCGCCATGCTCGATTAAATATTCACCTCTTGTGGGCAGTTCATCCAGCGTTCCTGTTATTGAGCTAACAATAAGACCAAACTTGGTCACGTCGCTTATCTCGATGTATCTTAGTTGCCGACCCTCTTCTCGCATGGTTTTTTTATCTGCTCGCGTCAACTTTGAACTTGTTCTGAATTCCGAGGTATCGCTGACAACAATTCGACCATCTTTTTCCAGTGCTGACATTTTTTGATAAGTAAGATCTAAGTCTGGTGAGTAAAAAAATGCATCAAAACGTTCAGCACTGAAACGGTCAGGGCTGGTCAACCAGATCTGTTCTGGGCACTCTAAGTTCTCATCTTTATCCTGGTTTTCCTTTATAACTGCATCCAATACACCAGTTCTTTTCCATTCAAAGTAACTATTAAGAATATCGGTAAGATTGTTTCTTTCCGGTGTGTCTCTTAAAGCGTTGTCGTGACCGATATTATTACTAATAGACATAAACACATGTCCCTGAGACTCTGCCTCGTTCTCTTTCTTTTTCAAATGTAGTACGGAGGTTTTAATGTTAGCCTTTGCCTTGAAGAATGCATTAAATGGCATGGAGTGAACCCCCAGGACAATAAACTTCTGCAGAATCCACTTTCTAATATCAAGCCTAGTAGAGCCATTAAGTACCGTGTCATCAATCACGATTAACATTTCACCACCTGGTTTTAATAAATCCAGATATCGTTGCAAAAACATGACATTTGAACGCATGGTATTACTACCGTCAGCGATCGTCAGCTGTCTAAGGATACGCTCTTCATCGTTATTTTCTCTCGAATAAGACATGCTAAATGGCGGATTGGTTAGAACAATATCGAAAGCATCATCTTTAATTTTTTCTGCGTGATCGGCAACCTCTCTTTTGCGCTCATCATTCATGTCCTCTGATGGCTTGGGATCGTTATCTAAACCGTCACCATGGAAGATGTGACTCCCGCCATCACCGTGAAGGTACATGTTTATTCTCGCTATGCGAGATACCCTTTCGTTAGCCTCTACACCATACAGACACTGGGTTTGAATCTGTATTTTTTTCTGTGTTTTTTCTGATTCGCTTAACCTTGTGTCGTTGCGCAGTGATGAGGTCAGATACGCCATAACCTCAATTAAAAATCCGGCGGTACCACAACAGGCATCAATGACCTTAGGCGGATTATTGACATCATCCTTCCCAAAGAGTGCAATTCTGGTTATAAAATCAACAAGTGGTCGTGGTGTGAAAAATTGACCGAGATCTCTACCTCGTATTGCTGCGTTAAGAAATACTTCGAACATGCGACCGTTTAGATCGTCATCAATCGAGCTCAGGTTAATTTCCTGAAATCTACTTATTAACTCTTTGCACGTATCAGCGCTGAGATTAAATCTCTCGTTTTGCTCAAATATTCTTTTCTTTCCATCTCTAGTGATCGAACTTTCAAGATCTTCACTAAGTTGCTTGAATAGAATATCTCTTACAGGATGTTTTGATGTTGCTTTCTGGGCATTCAACCATTCAAGCGTCATGGGCAGTTCGTATGGCTGCAGTGTTCCGTTTTGGTCTTGTCGTTCTCTATCAGCTCTTATCTTAATAAATATAAATTTGCAGAATTCATAAAAGGCGTCCGCTGGAGCAAGTTTTTCCTTTTTCCATATCAAATTGTGACAGGACTTAAAAAGATCATTCAGTTTTTCAGGAGAAAGAGTCTCGAACCTTAATCCCCCCGACTGAACTTGCTTTGTAGTGGTGAATTTAATGATTGAGCGCAAAGATACATAAGGAGGTGATCCACTAACAAAATCAGAGAGCCTTAAAGTAATAGTTGGACTATCACTATCGTGCTGATACAGAGATGTAATGTGACCATTGCTAATTAGCAGCCAGCGTATTTTTTGGTTCTCTTTTTTATCCCTGTTATAGGTTAGTGCATAACTGGCAGCTTGACCCCACGCTTCTTGAACTGACTTTGTTGGATCTTTTGCCTCAACAACAACCTTCGCATTACCGTCACTTCCAATTAAAAGAAAGTCTGCTTCCACTGACGTTTTACGAGAACCTGTACTAACAAATAATGGCTGCAGTTGCTTCTTGGGAATGACCTGTTTGTTAGGATAACCAAGATCAAGAAAGAGAGGTTGAAGTAAGCGAGTCTCTACTTCAGCCTCCGAATGAATATCCCCAGAATCAAGTTTGAACAAAGTACTATAACTCATACGTACAGTATCACAGACCTGTCGTTAAAACACAAGCCTGACTTTATACGTCTACCTGTCACGCCCGTTCAGCACACCGATATAATTGCCCTCAAGGTATAGTCACCACAAGCAAATAGCGTCAACTTGGCGGCTGACGCTATGTGAGAAGGGGCGCTCTGGTAAACAGACAACGTCCAACGAACAGTATCTCGGCCGTGCTTAGCAGTCCGCGTTCCGCCAGGTAATAGATGGCGGCACGGGCGATCGGACCTGGAAGCCAGGCGGCTACCAGTTTTAGTTGCCCGATCGTCAGCAGCTTAGCCAGTTCTCGCGGCTGTGTCGGCAACAACAGTCGCAGCAGCAATAGGCGGGCGGCACTCGGTTCGTTGTAGGCTAGCTGCCATACCAGGTCGCCAACCAGTTCAACTTTTGTGACCATTACAGTCTCCCGTCTGAAGATACGCCAGCATCGAACGGGTGGCAATATTCTTTATCATTTGCTAGTCTGGGATTGCCATAATGGCGAAGAGGAGACTGCGATGAGCGAGGGGCAAGTCAAACCACAGCTGTACGTGGGTGTGGCTGGAGTCACAACCAACGGTGAGGTTGGTCACCTCACGCGCTACTATCTCGATCTGCCATACGCGGAGATCGATCACATGAGGCCACGCCTGCTGAAGCTGGGGGCCCTCATGCACGAAGCAGCGTTTACCGGCGTTGACGCGTCGGCCAATGGTCGGTACGTGGCGTCGATTGATGCCCTGAGAGCGTTGCTGAACGACGAGCACTACCAGAACGTGTGTCTGATCGTGCACCTCTGTCAGCTGAGTCGTGATGGTCTGCGCAATGCGCTGGCGCGTCTCACGCCGCTGCTCAACCGCGGCCTGTCTGGAATCCAGGTGAGATGCGGCGTCTGGCCGCCGCCGGATTATCTGGTGGAGTACCTGGAGGCCTTCAACAGTGCGGCTCGGCCGTATCGTCGTCGGGGGAGCCCGGCCTGGATGGTCTTGCAGCTGTCGTCCGCCGTCCTAGTGCGAGAGCCAGCCGAAGTTATCCAGATGATTACGGGCGTGGGCGTTGCGGCACGTCCGACGCACGTCTTGATTGACGCCAGTGGTGGGCGGGGGCGTGAGTTCGAACCGGACATCTACATGGGCTGGCTTAGGAAGTTGGCGTGCGAACTACCGTCATCGATTGGCCTGGGTGTGGCAGGCGGGCTGTCGAGTCGAACGCTTTATCAGCTGCGCATGCTGCTGGAGACGAACGTCCCGTTCAGCGTTGACGCTGAGTCTCAACTCAGGGGCCTGTCAGGGGGGCTTGACCTGGAGCGGGTCGAGAGCTATCTGCGGGGCATGAACGCCGTGCTGGAGACTCCACCGAATCGCCGACGGTAGACTGACCGAACGATTGACGCGCCCCGAGCGACTGCTCGGGGCGCTGCTCTTTTATTCGAAGCGAAGAGCTTCCAGTGCGTTCATTTTGACGGCTCTCCGGGCCGGGTACCAACCGGTGATCAACCCAATGATGAGCGATAAGAAGCCACAGCCAAGAGTAAACGAGAGTGGTGTAGCAAAGATCTGAACTGCTTCTACCTGAGAGGGCGGTTTCTATTTTAGAACAGAGCTGAGAATAGCGAGGACAACCGTAGTAATAACAAGTGAAGCTGCTGACCAGACGATAGTCCTGATAGGCTTGAACTCTGTTTTGGAGACAAACTGTTCTTTAGCCTCATGCAGCTCGTCCTTAGTGACGTAGTTCTCAGATAGTCGTTTTACGTCTGACTTCAACTCAGCAACCAGCTCGATGAGGTTATTAACACCAACCTCAAGTCGGGCTACTGTGATCCGCAGTTCTTGCTCCTCCTTATCTCCCATTGCCATTTCTTAGCGGACTCCGGCCGTCTATTTAACAAGGCGTGACTGCCTTTCTTTCACAATCTCCCTTGTTGTCAAGAGAATAAGGTTGACAGCCGCCACAAGACCCACAGCGAGAGTCCCACGAGACTCCAAGTCAAAAGCAGTAATCCAATCGCCCAGAGCCACAAAACCAGCAGAGATGAGGATGTAAGCGGCGACCTTAACGTTTTTCTTGAGTAAGCCATACTCTTTCTTAGATAGAACTTTCTTTGTCATTTTTTGCCCCTTAATTTTAACCAGATTGTCTTTAATAATTCTGTAACTGTCAATGAGGAAATATCGGCTGGAATATTCTTCGTCACCACCTTTTTAACAGGGACTTCTTTAATCACTTCAACCGGAACCTCTTTAGTAACGATCTTTTCAACCTCTTTAACTTCAGGGTTAAGTAGGTTGTCCCACTTAATTCTATTCTCCTCTACTGGTTGGTCTAGCCACTCTTTAAGCGGACTTGGGTTCAGCCCCTTGGACTCCCACAAAATATCTAGGTCTCTGGGTGAGTCAACGGCGTAGTTTTTACCACCCTCACGAAGCACAATATTCCCCGATGGGTGAACAAATAGTCTCTGGTTCATATCCGGTATTGCTTTAGTTTGTTTAGCGTAGGTTTCTGGGTCGATAAAGTTCGAGAAATCGTTTAGCTTCAGTGTCCCCTTAGATAAATCCCAGTGAAGATGCGGAGCGGTACTGAGTGAGCCGGTAGAACCAACGTAGCCGATGATATCCCCCTCCGACACCTGACCAGTCTTACCGAACCTACTTAGGTGCATAAACCGCTGGAAAGTACCGTCAGAGGCCTTGAGATGCGCTGTGTTGCCACCTTCCTTTCCAATAACATTAGTTACCACTCCAGCAGTAGGAGCGTATACAGGCGTATTGGAAGGGCAAACAAGGTCTAACCCTAAGTGATGGTCTGAATAAAATGTCTTCTGACCAAACCTGTATCCAATAGTATACTTATCCTTGATCGGGTTCATTTACACTTACTACTGGTTTATTCGGTGTCTCCTCTCAGGCCTAAGCTGCTACTGATTCCTTAGCTAACAAATCTGCCCCCTTACTGTCCACAGCCGCAATACTGGCTGTCTTTGTCTCTACCTCAGCATCTACAGCTGCCTGTACTTTCTTTCGCTCGTCTTCTGCAATAGCAATCTTAACTGCTTCTAAGGCGTAGTTAGCTGCCATCTTCTCGTAACCGTCTGGCACTGAAATCGTTATATCCATGATCGTCACTTACTTTTATGTTGCTGTGAACTTAACCCACGTCGGAGTTGCGGCGTCAGTACACCCGTACCAAGCACCAGAATAATAACAAATCTCACCGACTGAGCCTGCTGGTCTACTCGCTGGAGTGGCGTGTTGTGGGTCAGAGGCGGCTGTTCTGAATATAGCTCTACCGGTGAGAGTGATAGTATCAGTCGAGGCGTTACCAAGCGTAGTGTTGCCATTAACTGTGAGGCTTAAATCAACGATAAAGTTATCGTCGGTTTTTGCGGTGTCAGCTGCTGAACGGTAGAGGTTGGTGTCTACCACCCCATCACTAGCCTCCCATGCTAATTTGACAGAAGCACCAAGACTAAAGGTTGAAGCAACTGTTGTGCCTCCTGCACCCCCTAACGATACACCATAAGTCGGTGCTCCCGGATTAAACCTGAGACCATTACCATATATGTTAAACGGCACATATGCAGGTGAGGTCCTGTTGTACGGAAAAATGTAACCAACTCCGCCGGACATCCCAAACTCAAGGCCTAACCCTGACCCTGAAGCTGGCGACCCAGAACCAATGACTCTGAAATACCCTCCAGCCTGAAATGAGTCGTCCGTCCTTAGCACATTCGCCGCAGAGCGGTAGAGGTTGGTATCTGCACCGAATAGAATGCCACCAACAGCCGTACCGGCAGTTGATGAAAGATTTAGAGCCGAAGCAGAACCGGCCGCTAAGGTTAGTCCGTTGGTCGTATCGAAGGTCATATTGGCCGAATCAACCAAAAGACCGGACGTAGAAGCATACGGTACGCGAGTTATTGTTAGCCCTGAGTCAGTAAGGTTGGCGAACGTCGGACTCGATGTTGTAGCAATGTTCTGAATGGTATTCAGCTGACCAGCGGTGATCTTCAGGTTGGTGGTATTGAAGTCTACCGAAGCCGTTGCCCCAGTTGCTGTTAAACCATCACCCCAAGTGACCAGTGGCTGATATGTCGACGCAGCCGTCCCAGGAGTCAGATAAACCGTGTCTGCACCTGTTGTGTAGACTCCATTTGTGACCGTTCCGGCGTTGCCAGTAATCGAACCAGAGATGGCATTTGTCACTTCAAGATCGGTAAACCAACCCTTGAGAACCCGTCCTCCGGTTGCCCCGATTGATCCAGTGAGAAGCAAGCTATGGGTTCCGATATCTAGGTTGCCTGTAGCACCCGAGTAAGGAACGTACGTCGTAGCGGCGGCGGCTGTTGTTAAATAACCAGCTGTCGCATGATTTCCCCAACCATAAGCGGTGTTCCAGTTGGATTCTTCAGTAGTGGTGGGGATGACGTAGCCAGATGTCAACGAAAGTACGCCCGTTGTTGAGTTGTAATCTAGGCCGGTGACAGTTTCAGAGATAGAAGCACGAGCTAGGGCGTCGGTGTAATAAAGATTAGCTCCCTCCGGCAAGTCAGTGGTTGATCTAGTACCCAGCCAAGTTAGTGCCCTAGCGTCTGTATGGTATTGGGTATGGTCATCATCACCAAGACCCCCTAGAAGGCCGTGGTCGTGCGTGTGCAGCGTTGTAGAGCCAGAGTCGGTAAGGTCTAGCCAATCAACAGAATCTAGGCGGACATATAAAGCATTAGCTTCTTTAGTATTTAGTCCACCACCACCAGGAGATGTTGAACGTCTAATAATCTCAACGATATGTTCGTCAAGATTTATTAGTTCATGTTCTAACTCATGGTCAACATAGTTCATCAGGTAGTCGGTACTATTGATAAGACCTGAACCCTCGTACCATCGCCACCAAAGGTTGAGGTTGTAGACGTAAAAGTAGTGGTATTGGCACTGACGAACTGCATCTGCATTGTCTTGTTACCGGCTGTAACGTTGTGCATGACAACTACTGCGCAAGCCTCCGTTTTATAACCAATAACCCCGATATCCTGTCCAGCACCAGTCGATGCTTGGCTATCGGTGGAGTTCCAAACCCTAAAGCCAGCTGAGGATTGAACAGAGTTATTCTGAACAGACCAGTTGAGTATAAAATAAATAGTCGAGGTCGTATCTAAAGATATAGAAAGCGAAGCTCCGGTAGCATCTGTCCATGCTGAACCTGTTCCAGCAGAGATAGAGGCTGTTGTTTGTGAAGCTGACTGATAAACGTTAGCTACTCGGTCTGATAGATATTCAAAGTTTTCGTTTACTTTACTCGATCTAGCTGGGGTTGACGGTGAGAATGTATTTGGAACTGCCATATTATGTTGTTGGCGTTATGGGACTATCTTTAGCCCTGAACGTCTCTAGTTGTATTGTGTTATTGTTTATCACTTTGCCGGCCTGATCTTGGATTTTACCCAGCTTCAGCTCCGCACCTGTTCCGAAGTATCTGATCTCCTCTATTCGCATAACCTGACCAAGTGCCGAACTAATGTTGTAGTCCCAGGTGTCAACGTCCCAATAGAACACGTCCCATAAAGTGTTTCCAGTTTCTACTCTTGGGTCAACAATTTGGACTGATTGACCAGGGTGTAGTAGGTCGATGTCAATCCCATTTGCTCTGTCTAAGTTGCTATCGATAACAGTACATGACACCTCCATCTGTGGGTGGTCAAAGTTATTAAGTGTTGACGCCGCCCTATAATCTGCTGTCCCCTCAATTGTTACCCTCTCGTCCTGATCTCTCTTATCAAAGCGTCCGTATTCAGATTGAGATGAGGTTCTGTCATATCGTTTATAGAGCTGTGGACTACCGCCGCCCAAGAAGTAGTACCGATTTACCAGTTGTTCACCGGTTTTAACCAAGTCTAGTCTTGATATATGCTTACCAACAATCAGACTCAGCGGGCTGCTAGCGTCCCAGTCCTTAAAGTAAAGGAGATTATCTGCTCCGACATACCAGTACCAGTTTTCCGGAGCCAACTCGACCATTCTGTTTATGGCTTCGAAAGCTGTGTTCTGAATCAGGTCATATGACACAGATACTCCTGTGTCCTCAATACTGTCAGCGGTGTAGGTTACGGTTGTTGCTATCTTATCTAGTACGTCTTTGATGACGTCAGAGGGGTCTTCGGTAGAGTAATTTATAGTCGTTGCGCTTGAATTGGTAACAATCCTTTTGGCTAGTAACGATGCATAGCCAATACAGGTCACCTCAACTAAAGACTCCTCTGCCATCACAAGATGGTACTTGGACATATACCCTGAATAAATCAGAACGTCTTCTGGTGTATCACCATCAGAAACGTAGATCTTTAACTGATTTCCGATCTTAACGTCAAACCCTTCACCAAAGTCCCAGAACTCACGAGCTAGTGATACCGTAAGCTCGGAAAGGCCGCTATTTATCTTAAAGCTAAAGGCCGGTGTGCCTACGTCCTTCCAAGTCGTTAGGAAATCACCTGATTGATCATATACCTTGTATATGTATCTCTTGGTAATCATCAGATGTGCCGCTTAGAATATTTAACGTTTATATCTGATTGATGGTCAAAAAGACTTCCTGAAGAAGTATTTATATACAGCTTGAAGTTCATGTCATAGGTGGAAAACGGTGAAATGACTCCGCCGGAGTAGACTGTAAATAATTGTCCACCAGTAAACACGTCTTTATTTATGGAGGCAATCGGACAATATGGTGAGGTTGTCGCCGTTGACGATAGCCCAACACCGTAAGTTGTTCCAGCCGTTAAAGAGGTAGCAAAAATTGTATCAACCCACGAAGGGGCAAACGGTCTGGTAATTGTGACGGTTTTTGTTTCAACTATGCTTGTTGGGATACCTCCGGCTGTTTGCCACAGTGATATCTGGACAGTATCAACGGTAGAAATGGCATCATTTGTTAGCAACAGACTTATCTTGGGTTGTCCAGTAAACGCCGGAGTAAAAGTCTGTATTTTTGATTGAGTCGTAATCGGGGTAGTATTGTTCAAAGGTGAAGGATTAGAAGAATCCTCAACAAATCCTGTCGCTACACCGTAAATATCCCACTGGAACTCATTAGCACCAAGCTCAAAATCTGGGAATGTACCGGAGAAATCTATCTCTTCGTTGTTCAGTGTAACCTGATAGCTCTCTTCATTTATAACGATAGTATCCCCAGGAGTCAGTGTGGCATTTACAGCCAGCTGTCGACCTGTGGTTTTGCTCTTGAAGATCAACTGACTTGAGTTACCAGATACCGTGTCCATTACATAAGTCCAGATAACCTTTGGCTTAACTGAACCCTCGAAGGTCAAGGTATGAGTTAAGGTGTTGCCTGTATATGTCCCAGATGAATAAGCCTCAACTGCAACAGCCGTCGTAGAGTCTATGCCTTGAATCTCTGAGGCCGCTGGGTCTGCGGCACTTAGTGTTATCTCAAATGGAATATGAGTTAGGTTGGCGTGGCTTCTAGCACAACTAAACTGAGATACGTTGACAATATATTGTCTGTACCCACCAGCATAGTCAAAGTTTAGGTTTGTGTTGCCATCGTTCATTACAGAAGCCTTCAGCGTGTCTAGAGCGGCTTCAGCGAGTGCCCTCGTTGTTCCTGTAAGGTAACCGATCAGCTTGATGCTCTTGAACTCCATTCGACTGGATATGAACTTACCACCATCAAATGAGGCAAAGGGAAGTTGGGAAATGTTTACAGGTGGAGCATCATCAATCGAGTGTTCCGAGATGCGGTAGTTACCGCTCATTAAGTCTAGGCCGTTGAGTTTAATCTGCATCATAGTTATATCCCCTGTGCGGCTAGTTGAATTTGTCTGGCAATACGGCTACCGATATCGTCCAGCGAGGCGTTAGAGGTGTTGTTGATATTACCGTAGAAGTTGACTGACACCTGAGCACCCATTTTATTATTAGGAATAATCCCCCCATTCTGAGATGGCACAAACAACTCCGGTCCTTTCTCACCGACGATATATGGCTTACCAGAAGTTACAGGACCTCCTGAAGCCCTACCGGGTAAGAGTTTGGCAACTAAATTAGCTAGTGAGCTAGCAACACCTTCGCCAACAGAATTAGCCCCCGACTTGAAACTAGAGAATAGCCTTTTAACGTATTCAATAGTCGTCCCGATAGCTCTGCCCATTGCATTTATAGCGTCGGTTATCGTTCCAAATATCGCTGCGGCCAATTTCAAAGCAGTAACGAGTGTCACACCAATAGCCTTAGCTAGTGATTCTATCCAATCTTTATTGTCTTTCCAGAAAGACGAAAGCTCCCTTAGCTTATCTATTAGCCATTGACCACTTGTAGATAAGAAATTACCGATTGACTGACCGTATTCATTCAGTTTTGTCTGGTTGTCTCCAATCCATGAGTACAGATTCTGTGCAGCATTGTTAACCTTATCAAAAAAACCACCCTTAATTATTTCTCCCTGTGCTGTTACTCCAGCGACACTTAGACCAAATAATGTAAAAGAGTCCTTCAGGTTTGAGATTGTTCCAGACAATGTCTTTGATTGGGCCTCCATCAAGTTATTAAATCTCCCACCCTCACCACTCAAGGCGGCTAGTGCTTCTCTAACAGCCTCAAAACTAGGAGCTGCTCCAGCCTCCATATCTTCTTTTATCTGCGCAGCAGTTTTGCCAGTTTGTTTAGCCAACTCGTCTAGCAATGGAACACCAGCCTCAGTGAACTGTCTAAGTTCCATTCCTGTCAACTTGGTAGCTGCCTTAACCTGACCAAAGGCGAGTATTAACTGGGGCAGTTTGTCCATTCCGACACCGGCTGCTATGTTGCCAAGTGACTTTAGGTCTGTGAGTACATCAGTCGCTGATACTCCAAATGCCATCAATCTCTTGGTTCCTTCGATAACACCACTTAGCTCAAAAGGTGTCTTCTTAGCAAAGTTTGTAATATCAGACAAAAGTTTACCAGCTATCTCGGCACTTCCGGTAAATGTTTCAAGAGCAACTCTTTGCTGTTGAAAGCTAGATGCTGTTTTTATTGACGTTACGGCTAATCCAGCTATACCAGCGGTTAAACCAGCCAAACCAACTTTAGCAGTATCAAGAGCTGCCTTACCGAGATTATTTACACTTCCTCTTAAAGAGTCAAAACCTTTCTCGACAGAAGTTAGCCCAGACTTAGTATTATCCTGAGCGGATATAACGGCTTTCAGATCAATTTGCGCCATGTGCTTTCTTTTCTTCTATTTTCTGTCTCTTCGCCTCTGCTGCCTTTATCGCTAGGAATGTCATCACTCTATCTACTGGCTCCTCAATGAACTGCTTTGTTGATAGTCCATACTCCTTTTTATAGAAGTGTTCTATCAGCTCTGGTGGGGCATTAACCCTCAAACCATAAACAATCACATCCTCTATGCAGTCTCTAATTTTGGGTCAACTTCCCCCTTAATAAGGGCGATGCAGTTCATCATTACCTCCACTGGCAAGTCTTTAACATCATCGGACTTCATCTCGTAGTCCTTACCTTCAGACAGAACCCTTCCTGACACAAATAGGCTCTCCAGCACGCCTACAACATCTTTCTCTGTTGACTCGGCGGTAATGTTCTCAGTAATGAACCTAAAACTCGGCATCCGAAACTCTAGGTAGCAATCCTTCCAAGTCTCACCGTACTCAGCCAGTGATAGCTTTTTGGTCAGATCAATGTTCATTAGTAAGACGTTACTTGGTTAGCAAGGGTACAGGTACTAATCTGTTGAGCTGCATTGGCGAAGTCATAGTGAGCCTTGAAGTCTAGCTTCTGGTTGATAATATCTCCCAAGCCACCATCAAGCTCCCATGTCTCGAATGTCACATACGGCATCTGGAAGGTTAGGTAGTTGTTGGCTCCATAAGTGAACTTGATCTCAACTGCTTTCGGCGTTCCATTAAGCAGATAGTCACGCCATGTATTATCATCATGGGTTAGGGTAACGCTACCTGATACTGACATCTCCTGATTAACGATATCCCCAGGAGCAACCGTTCCGGCTACGTCCTCTTTTAGTAGGTTCTTGGCGATGCTGTAATCAAGACCTTTTAGATCAATCGTTGAAGCTGCTGCTAGACCAGCTAGGTTGGCTGCCACCTTGAATGACAGGTGCTGATGCAGAAACTTATTACCGACTGCTGTATAGGTTGGCGATAGGGTTGTCCAATCCTTAGCAATCCGTGACATAAAGCTAACATCAGCCGTGACAAAACCATTTGGCTCCACTGTGATACCAAACTCATTGATCATTGAGAGTGGGAACAGCTTACTCTCATTCGGATTAAAGCTACCAACGGTCAGCGACTGGTGCTGGTTGGTGTTCGTATAAGTAAACGTGTGGACATAGTTGGTAGAGCCAGCCGTTGAGACTGCACCCAAGAGATTGAAAAGCATTAGGCCAAGTGCTTTATCCTCTAGGTGGAAGCTCAGGCTTCCCTCTGCGTACTTATTGACAACAAAGCTGTTATCTGAGTCGGCAATGACACCAAACCCTGACTGCTGGACTTGCTTTTCTACCTTGTCGTTAATGCTCGATGACTCAACTGGCAGCCAGTAAGTGGGGGCTACCGCTGTCCCTCTGACCGTCTCTTTAGCTAAACCGATTGCCGCTCTGCGGCCTACATACTTGCTCATATAGAGATTTATTGATAATTAAACTCTTTCTTAACCATTAGACTCACCCTAGCTGTCCGACACCACCCACCGTTGATCTTTACATAACCCCACTCACTCGGTACTGCTTCCATGAAGTCTGCCACTTGCGCAAACTCATAGAACTTATCGAAAGTCTCTACCACCTCACTTACCAGATCACCCATGATTGCTTCGGCTCTGGCCTTAGCCTTATCTGAGACAGTATCTAGTTGTGGAACCTTCTCGATCTGTTCATAACAGCGGATATCGAACATGAATGTTCTGAGATTGGTTCCGGTAGAGTTAAACTCGTTCTCGTTACCAGAACAGGTGACAGTTATGGCCGGATAACCACTGAAGCTAGACTTCTCGTAGTCAGACACCTCTTGAACATTAGTAATAGAACTAAGTTGAGTAATGACCTCTTTTTTGAGTTCGTTGATTAGACTCATTTTGTTCTATTAGCTATTGTGCTCATTGCCTTGTTCAACTCATCTTCGAATATCCCCTTCACCTCATCTTGGACAGAATCCATAGCGTTCTTCAAGAATGGGCGAGAGGTCATTCGATAAGTACCCTCATGAACATAAATGGCATACTCAATATTTGGCCAAATCTCACCGTAGAAGTCCTTGAACGATACACCTGATACAAATGATCTCCTTAAGGCTCCACCAACGTATCCTTTTGGCGGTTTACTTTTCCACTTACTTGGATTACCAACGGGGACATTTGGTAGCGCAGTATTGTGTACTGTATAAATTGACCTTCTAATAGCACTGTTGGCAGCGTTTCTGATATCGCTGGGAGCCTTTGAGAGGCTCTGTAAGAGCTTGTCTAGCCCCTCGATCTTCATTGTCATCTCCATCACTCAACATCCCCCTCGACAACGATTAGTTTGGTGAAGTGCTGACTACCGAAGTCGACCACCTTAACATCTCTGACGTCATAAATCTTACCGTCTTTGACTACCTGATCTCCTCTGACATAAGGGGGAGTGCCATCTAGATAGCACTCGTACACCTTCCCAATCTGTCCTTCGTACATCTGAATCTTCTCAGGACTTGGGGTCTGCCAAGAAGCCATTGCCACCGTTCCAGTTGCCGAGAACGCCGTTAAATTACCTGATTTTACTCTCAGGCGGCGGAATGTAACTCTCTCGACAAGAAAATACTTCATATCGTTGGTGTCCGGTAGAAATCTAGGATCAAGTCGACTCCAAGTTGACCAAGTAGATCACCCTTAGTGTAGGACTGATAGGTAACTGAGTATTCACCAAGAGTCTCTGACTTTTTACCACCGGAAGCCTTCATGTTGAAGGTGTACTCGCAAAGCTCTAAGCAAGCCTGCTTAATATCTTCTGGGACATCGGTGTAACCAGCAGTATAGGTAACTCGATAAGCGTCTTCACCGGCGATAGGTGATTGTAGAAGAAGGATACCCCGATCTCCGTCTCGCTCTAGGGCATAGCTGGTTGAGTCAACATCATCCCAATCTGGGTTTCCAATGTCACCAGTTTGATATTGAACGCTGGTTATGGCAGTAACCGGCCACTTATCTAGAACAATCTTAGCCGCACCGTCATACTTTTCCTGAGTGTAAGTAGCTGACTTAATCGGGTGGCCAACATATGTCTCAATGACCTGACTAGATCGATTGATGATACCCTCAAGTAGTGAGTCTTGGGTACTGTCTGTAATGCTTAGAGACTCCTTGAGGTCATTCAGAGTGATTAGAGCATTTGCATTAAGAGACATCAGATACCATTACTTTTGTCCTATAAGTATAGTTTTTAACAAGTTCAGCCTCTCCCTTGTCAATAAGAGCATGGGCGGCATTGTTCTCGACTATGACAACCTGTCCCTTCTTATATTTGCCGTCTTTAATGATTTTGAGAGTCTGCATTTTGTTATTCTACTTTGCCCAACCCCCGATTGCTCAGGGGCTGGAGCAAATTGGACTAACTAGACGTTCGTGATCTCCACGAAAGCCGTAGTATCGGCCAACTCACCATCGACTCGCTCTTCAACACGGATGAACACTAGGTTGCTCTCGAAAGCTGACCTGGAGGCAACAGTGCCCACGTCAGTCGCTTGCATCTGCATACCCATTCGGTCAGCAATGTAGTACTTGGAAAGGTCACCCAAGAAAATTGACTTAACACCGAGGTTGTTGTGTTCCAGAACCGGACGACCCAGTACAGTCGGTAGACCCTCTGCGGTCAAAGTGCCGTCAAAGAGGTATCGGCCGTTGGTGTCTTTCAGGGTGCGAACAGTCGTCATTGACTCGCTGGACATAATCCAGTAAAGAGTCGAGGCTGATCGAGCACGCTGCGGCAGCTTGTAGTAAGCATTGATCAGGTCATCACCGCTCAAGTTACCACCCGCTGAAATCTCAGGAATAGTAGGATAGGTAGCAATACCAGTTGGTTTTCCAGTACCAGTACCCTTAGTGCCGCCGAAAACGTCATCCTCTTCACGAGCGACAGACTCAGCAAGCTGACGTGTCACTTCGTTCAGGATTGAACCATTCAAACCAACGGACGCATCGTCTACCAGCTCCTGTGACATAGGAACAATCGTGGCCACGCTGTATGGGGTCAAGACCAATTCGGTGTAACCGAATGAGCTAGTACCCTTTGTCGCAGCCTCAGAACGCCAGTAAACCTTCGGTCGACCAGTCTGAACCGGCAAACGCCAGCTAGAGGTGGTCACATTAACAACGGTCGCACGGGGACGGATAACCGCCACGTCATCACGGAAGCGAACGATCTCAGAGGCATAAGAGGTTGGGACAAGATACTGCCCGCCACCCTCGCCGCTATCGGCCTCAACCATGATTTCAATTTTCTGTTTGTCATCACGGAAGAGTGCCTTTAGGTACTCACCAGCAGTGACAAAAGCCTCGTCTGAACCAGCGAAGCCATATTTGCGAGATACCAAGTCCTTTTTGGACATAGAAATCTCTTTGCCAGCAACGTTGAAGCTCACGACATCTTCACTCTTGGTCTCTAGTCCTGACTTGACGACTTCTGCCGCTTTCTTGTCTTCCACTTCCTGCTGCTTGGCAGCCATTTTGGTCATGAAAGCCTCAAATAGCTTCTCTGCAGCCGCATCAATGTCAGCACCTTCCTGCGGCTCTACCACAGGTGTCTTTTCTTCTTCACTCATTTTAAAGCTTTTAGTATTTTCTCAATCGCACGATCAACGACGATTGCAGAGCGGCGTATCGACCTGATAGCCTTATCGTCTTGCGGTTGATCAGCCGCTTTAGTGGGCAAAGCCTTTTCTGACTCAATGTCAGCTAGCTTCTTTTCCAGTGCCAATCTCTTGGCTTTTGATTTCTTCAGTTTATCTTTTAGGGTCTTGATCTTCTCATCTCTCTCATCAACCGGAGCATCTTCTGTCTCCTCAACTTTCTCCTCTTTAATCTTGGTTACGCCAAACACCTTCTTGACCTCAGCCTTAGTCATACCCTTAGCGTAAGCAATATTGAGAGCGTTGGGGTGAGCTGGAACGTTAACAAGGCTGACTTCCAAAAGTTCTTGCTTCGTAAACTTGTTACCCTCAGCCTCAAATGGTAAGAAACCAACCGAGAAGGCTCTTAGCTTACCCTGGTCGTACATCTCATGGAGAGTCTGAGACAGGGGAGTAATATCGTGGAACACCGGCTCGAAGACAACAGATTTCTTGCCGTTTACATCGGTGATACGAATATTCTTCACCTCACCAATATTAGGCTCATAAGCGTTATGACCCCAGAGCATAACAGGGTTGCGCTTAAAGTTCTTAAAGTCCCACCCGTCAATTGAAATGATCTCACCCTGACGATCTACTGTCTCTTGCGAGGCAATAGCGATCTTTTTGTTCTCAACCTCAGAGATAACCGCCTCGACGTATTTAATCCGGTCTTTGTTGGTCGTTAGTCTCTCCTGTAATTCCTTTTCTTTGTCCATGTTGGCTTAACGCTATTGATTATTTTTATGATCTGTCAAGAATAGAGATTTTGAACCTCAGTTATCCGTCCGGACGAGTCACGGTTGACGATGGTCGTTAAAGTCTTGTCAGCGTAATAGCTGATTGTTCTTCTTATGCGGCCTCCATTGTCTCTGTCTACCTCGACCCTCGATGCTACAACCTCTTCCGTCTTGATCTTTTCGGGGAAAGCAACCTGATTGCTGATCTTCACCTCTTTCGGAAACTCCTGTGGCTTGGGAAGGTTAGTGATCTTGACTTCTGTAATCGGGTTCTCTACTTTTACCTGCAAAATATCTGGTAATTGCTTCTGCTGTACCAGTTCATTAGTCCTGTCTATGAAAGCGTTTGTGGTGGCTTCTACGGCCTTCTGAGAGGCTTCTAGATTAGATGCTATTTGCTCTGATAAGAGCTTTAACTGCTCGTCATAGACAGGTATAGATTTAACGGTCTGGTAAATGGTGTCCAAAGCTCCAATAACAGACTCGGCAATATTCTCTGAGACAGAACGTTTGAT
>ERZ869907.110-NODE-110-length-37804-cov-15.980105_pt1 | contig 37804 bp, 44 predicted proteins | sample MGYA00579309_ERZ869907 | MGnify/ENA primary metagenome ERZ869907 (study PRJEB32216, sample SAMN09231814) | wastewater metagenome | place: USA: Maryland | collected 2016-07-30 | study: EMG produced TPA metagenomics assembly of the PRJNA472060 data set (Reclaimed... | reverse complement strand
ATCAGCTTTTCGGCAAGTGGCACTGCTATGGCAACAATAAATACCACTGGGGTGGGAATTTCAACAACAACACCAGAGGCTAAGCTAGATGTTTGGGGAGCTTCATCAGGAAAGATTCTTACTTTGTTTTCAAACGCTGGTACAAAGTTTATGGAAATGTTGGATACCGGTGTGACTACTTTATTAGGTGCCTGGGATTTTGGAGGAGCCACATCACTTGAAATACCAAACGGCACCAATCCTACAGTAGATACGCTCGGTGAAATTGCTCTTGATACAACCGGGAATCAGTTAGTAGTAGCGACATCTACAACTGCCGCAATTATTCCAGTGACAGATGTAAAAATCTGGTCTACCACTATAGCTTCCACTTCCCCACGCTTTTTGGATAGTGGCCTTTTCCCGGTCCCGACAAACATAGATGGCTATACAATTACTCGTATTCAGTGCCATGTGACCTCTGGCACGTCTAAGGTTATTGCTATTGAGGATGCTTCCGGTAATAGCTCAGAAGATATAACTTGTGCCACTACCAATACTACTGATGATGGCTCTATTACAAACGCAACTTATACCGCTTCTGAACTCTCATACATAGACTTTGGCGCTACCACCGGTGCAGTGGACTATGTATCTATCTCAGTCTTTGGTAATTGGACACGTGAATAATATGACTAGTAAACAAATCTTTGTAGGAATTTTATCTTCAAGCACTTTTTTAGTAGGTGGTGTTGACTCTGTTAATTTAAAAGAGCAGCCCCTTCATCAAGTTGAACAGATATCTGTGTACCAGATTGAGGCCAAACAAATAGGCAATACAGTTGAGGCGGTCTTCCCATGGAAAGACCAGCAAGGTTTGAAGGTTTCTTATGATATGGGGGAACCTACTGTTTTAGAAAAGATGATTGATGAAAGACATAAACAGGTAGTTACAGAACGGGTGAATTTTGAAGACGGTGGTTTTAAAATAGATGTCATTCTAAATAAAAAACCAGATACTAATACTTTTTGCTATACAATCGAGGGAGCAGAAAACTACGATTTTTTTTACCAACCTGCATTAACCAAACAAGATATTGAAGATGGGTTAGAAAGGCCTAATGATATTGTCGGGTCTTATGCTGTCTACCATAAAAATCTAAAAAATCATATAATCGGCCAGGAAAACTATGCTACTGGAAAAGTCCTACATATTCCCCGCCCCCAAGTTTGGGAGGTTAAAAATGAACAATTGACTAAAGAGTGGGCTGAACTTTCATATAAAGAAGGTATTTTATGTGTAATAGTCCGGCAGGGTTTTTTAGACAAAGCTAAGTATCCAGTACGAGTTGACCCAACTTTTGGATACACTACAGCAGGTGCTTCAGCTTCTACGATAACAACTGGATCCACACCATCTATATCTCGAGTTAGTTATCGACAAGGTGAACCTATCACCGGAACATTAACATCCATTACATCAAGAATTTATCTCTCTGGAAGTAACTCAAATATAGATTGGTATACATACATAAGTGAGCGAGATGGTTCTGGTGCTGATTCCCACACTCAAATTGTTTCTGATCTTGAAAATCAAGCATTAACTACCTCACCACAATGGATAACAAATACAGTAAGTGCTAGTCTTTCATGTTCACTTTGTATGATTAACGTCCATTCTGGATTAGTTGGTACTAGAAAAGTAATTATGAGGTATGATACAGTTGCCAGTTTTAACAGATATGTAGAAGCTTTTGGTTCTGCTGCTGCAGCAACAGAGTCTCCTTGGACTGATACAGCAACTGCCGGAACTCAGCACCTTTCTATGTACGCTACGTATACAAGCCCACCAGCTGGGTCAGAAGCTCAAAGTGAGGCCTGGTTTTAATAACATATGAAAACATTCGGCTTAGATTTAACAAAAGAAGAGTTAGAACAAGACGGTACTGAGTACCTGGCTGGTTCCCTGCCCCCATGTAAAGCTGCTGGGCTTGATTCCCTTCCCTTCAATGAACTGAAAAAATATCTACCGAGAGGGGAGATTCAGCATAGTGATGTAGAGGATATGATGGACTGTGCCTCTCGAGACAAAATAAACTATCTAGAAACAAAATATAATTACCTATTCCAAAACGGCCTGCTTAGCCCAAAGCAGATATCTTTTGCTATAAACCACGGTTACTACACCGAACGTGGCTTTGAATTCTCAGATGCTTTTATTGCAATAAAAAGTAACACCACTAGACAAGGCAACTCTTTAAAGGCACCACTCCAAGCAATACACGAAAACGGACTGGTCCCTAAACAACTTCTACCTCTTGAAGCAGATATGAGTTGGGAGGAATACCATAATCCAGAGCGTATCACAGACGCTATGGAGGAGTTGGGACAGCAGTGGCTTGAAGTAATGGGGGAGATATTCTATGAAAAGGAATACGACTACACTAAAGAAGTAGGAATAGTAACTGCTGTTTTTGCCTGGCCATCGGTAAATAATGAAGGCAAATACATACGAGTAGAGGGAGGCTATAACCACGCTGTATACCGTCCTAAACCACAGCATTTTATTTTCGACAACTACATCGATGAAGTAGATGGTGACTTCATAAAAGAAACAGTTTCTGATTTTAATTTCCACCCATACGGGTATACTATTGTGATAGGTGATCCAAAACCAAGACAAAAGGTGGCATGGCCGATAGATTTATTTAAACGCTTTATTAATATCTTCCAATAAAATGAAGGCAAAAATTCTCAGTACTGTAGAGATAAAGCAGGAGTGGCTAGATGAAATTGCTGAGCATATTCCTGGTATAGAGTTTGAAATTCACCGTACAAGAGTTGTACTAAAGACCTGGTGGAATAACAAGGAGGGTTCATTTTTCGGAGTGTTCGAACATCTCCGCCAAATTGTAAATGCACCAACCGGATACAAATATCGCGTATATGTGATGAGTGAAAGACAGAGAAAGGATAGCGGTATAGGCCACTACGGGTGCTACGATGATTTAGATCGAGATGGTGTATTAGATTTTTATATGTCTGTTGGGGACACCAGTAAAAAGACAGCTAAAAATGGTTTTAAATACAACTTTGCTAGACGCTTTTGCCACGAAGTTCTACATGGCAAAGAACAAGAAATGGGGGCAAATCCTATTTCACCAGACAGAACCCACCCTTGGGAAGCAGAGGGGAGACTAAAGGAACTCCTAGCAGAGCACTTTAAACGAGATGAGTTATTGAAAAAACTATCAATGATAGAGGTTATTCTAAATCTTCTAAAGGTCAAATTCTCCCTTCAGAAGCCGATAGCTGCAGAAGTTACCCTACTCCACCCGGTCCCGACAAACTATCGAGACAAGGTAACACAGCGCTACGGGCTCAAAAATGCCCTCTACAAGCTTTCTGGCCATCATATCGGCACAGACTATGCAACAGCGCTTGGAACCCCGCTACAAGCCCCCTGGGACGGTAAAATCACTGCTGCAGGATTTACCCAGGCTCTGGGAAACTTCTGTCATTACCAATACACGTACAGAGGCAAACAGTATACCGACCGTTATCTACACCTCCGTCATTTGCCACTAGTAGGAAATTATAAACGTGGTACCATTATAGCAAGAACAGGGAACACCGGCTTAAGTACAGGTCCACACTTACATGCCGAGATATGGGAAGGGGACGTGGATTTATCTAGTATTAATTCAAATAATTGGTCCGAGCTAACTCGCGACCCACAAACACACTATGGAATCTAATCTAATGTTGATTCGAATGAAAGCATTCATAACAGATATGTTATTTATGTTGCTTACAATCTTAATTGGGTTTATTTCTTCTCCTGAGTTTGCAAATCTATTAAACGAACATTGGGGTGAAACGACTGGAACAGCCGTATCACTTCTTATTATTAATGGTGTTGTAAAGCATCTGATGAACATTAAGGCTATCAATGACCATAAGGCTAAAGCTTTTGGATCACTAGGGGAGCAGCAAGACCCAATAATTCTCGTTTGATAATTATTGGTTCTAGTTTTACCGATAGTTTGGCCATGCGTCCCGACAACGGTATTACCGGTAGCTCGTAGTAGAGTAGGTACAGTAAAATTGCCTCTGTACCGGCAGCAATAAAAGCCATGGGGACAATCTCAGATTCACCCACGGCTTTTTTGTTATAATAAGTAGCTACAGAAGTGGTGTATTTATACAATAAGACAATTGGCTTATTTTAAAACTTACTCACAGTTTCCTATTCGTTTTTATACTTTTGGCTTTTTACACGTCCGATATTCCACAAGTAACAGCATACAATGATAACTGCTGGGAGTGGGTGATGGATAGACTTGATGTTTTAATACCAACAAAACAAATAATCCCTGAATATAAGTCCCCATCAAAGGGAGATATTGCAGTGATGTATTATGAAAAAAGTGGCCTGACTCACTATGCGGTAGTGGAGTGGACGCAAGATAATCTCTTGTATATTTCTGAATGCAATATGTTTCATTTATACCCAACTGGATGTGGCGGCCGCTTCATCACAAATAGCTACAAAAATCTCCAAGGGTACTACACACCAAAGTAATGCACCTCTCTTTCACAAAAAAATAATTAATGGTGGTAACATAAAAACATGAGGGTGCTGGAGAGCTCAATGGTCTAGCTGACCGCCCTCGCCATGTTCTTTATAGGAGGTGAATATGAGGAATAGTTTTAAGCTTCACGAAGCTCAGCAGACCAAGAAGGAGCAAGACCTATCCGACTGGGTACTACCAAAACCCTGCACTGAGTGTGGGAAAAAGCTCTCTGGAGCCTATGGCCGCCATATCCGTGGCGACCAGGAATTGTGGACTTGTTCTGTTGCATGCGAAAGGAGTTATCATGCAAACCAAGGACGTGCTTGACGCTATGGCTGTGGCCAAGCTGGAAGAAGAGATGTTCTTCCGGCTGGCTCACATCTTCTGCTTTGGCAGTGATGCCAATGTTGCTACCGACGTGGCGCAATTCAAAATGCACGCCGTCGTTCCACCTTACGCACTAACGTACGCAAGGGTCGTACTTGAAACCACTGTTTAGGAGTTCATCATGAAGTTCTACTTTAAAGTGCTGATGGCCATTATCTTGGTCATCATCGTGGCCAGGGCATACGCCGTCCCCAACGACGTGAAGGCTGAGGTCACTCAGTTTCCCATCGTCCACCAAGGTGGCTGTGTGTGGCGGGAACAGCCGGTTCCCTGCCAAATCTTCTTCAACGAGAAAGACGAGGTGGTCTACCTCGTGATTTACACCATCGACACGACCGACATCACTCACGTGGTGAAGGTGGTCAACAAGAAGGAGGAAGTGCTGTGGGTCAATCCCCGCTATTCGGCTTAATGCCCAACCCCCTATTAACTTAGGGGGTTCATGTTGTATAATAGTTGTAAGATGGTTGGTTCATCCGGGTACCTATGCAAATAGGTTTCCGGTGTAAGTCAATCATCAAGTGCGTGGTGTGTAGTGAGGAGATTTACTTGGGGTTAGTCACCCGAGTATGACTAGCAAGCCGAGTGGCTTGTAATCTCCATCAATGCACATCACACAGTTATTGGTTTGTGGGGGGAGAGGTAGCAAATGCGCGCTGGCACCTTGCAATAGCTATAAAAAGCCAAATAGCTCATAGCCTTTAAGAGCACTCCCCACAAGCCCGTAACAGGCTTAAATATAAATATATGGTAAGAACAATAAATAAAACACAAGTAATCACAACTAATTAATTGTTATTTGAAAAGAGAGAGTGGCGGAATAGGTAGACGTTAGACAGGTAAGATTACGGCACGTTTGTTTTGTGCGCCGAGGCTGCCCACGTAGGCTGGGTAAAACGGGTAGAAAAACAAATCACCGTTCATAGCCAACTAAACGTAATCATGTAAAGTGACTATACGAGTACAGAAAGCCCGACTGCGTAAGCAAGGGGAAAACGGTTCAAGCTCGTCTCGTCAAATCTTTACCTCTCTCTTTTCAGCTAGTAATAGCTGGTTACCTCTCAAATTGAGCAGGTAGAAGAAAAGGCGGCTTACGCTTCCTTTTCACTCTTCGTAACAACCTCGTCTTTGCTTCTCACGGCTGGCGGGGTTTTTGCTTTTAAATACTGGGATTATAGGTGTGTCAAATGGCCATCAAATAAAAATACGGCTCAAATAAGCCATATAATGAGCTGATATTTTCATTATCAGCTCATTTAAAAAACAAAATACCCCAGAGCGGGGTATTTTGTAGGAAGTAATTATTAGTTTTGTTATGAACGTAATTTTTATGTTGTGCAACCAAAGAACAATCAGATCCTTTATCTGATATGACTGTATTATACAGCATCATTACCCCTTCTCCTCCCCGTCCTGTGTCTGGGTGAGGGTGGTACTTCCATTATCCCCGACTTTTCGAGTCATAAACCATTTCAACCAATCTAATCCTTTACTCGGCTTTTGACTGTACAGCTCAATCGTATTTAAAATATACTGTCGTTCTTCTTGTTGAGCTTCTCTTCGTGCTTTTATCACCGCCTCCTGTACCTGCTGTTGGGCATATTGGTGTTCTTGTAGGATGATTTCCGTGAACATCATCAAAGCCGCACCACGCTCTTGACACAAATTTTTTGGAAAATGTCTATCAAGGATTGGTTCTAACCTTCTCTTCATCTCCTCAATACGTTTGTCTTTGGTCACCTCTACCTGGGTTCCCTCTTTGTTGGTTGACATGGTGCTATTTAATTTTCTTACGGTCTACGGGTACGAGCTTATAAAGTCTCCATTTTCCTCCACTGAATTGGTCTGTAAAATCATTTTTGCGGTGCGACAGTTGGTCTATCCCTTCTTTATGACTAAAAGAATAACGTCGAATGTCACAAGGGTTATCCGAACCTTCAACCATCCAAACAAACTTAGCTGATTGCTTTGGCTTCCTTAATGCGTCCTGTTTACCCAACTCGTATGCGCAAGCGGCACATGGCTTAAAACAGGTATGTTCTGGTTTATATCTCATACACCATTATTCACTTACCTCTTCTCCTAATAACATCAAGAAGGCTTTTGCATCTTCCTCGGTAGCTGGTGCGCCTGTGGTGAGGTCAAATCTAAACATGGTTTCAACATCACGTAAGTCGCCATGATTATATTCTTGTAGCCAATACTCACCTCTTAAGAAGTAACTGTAATCTTTGTTATCACACGGTTGCAACACCCTCAAGTAGTGCTGTAGCTGTGGGGGTTTTCCGAGGATTATTATTTCGTCTTCGTCATACTTCCCAGCAAGACTTTCTTGTTCGTTAAAATCGTTCCAGACCTCAAAATACTCATCCCAGTCATCATAACTTCTGGTCATTGCATATCCAAGTACAGTTGCTTCAATCATTTCTTCATTATCAGCAACGTCAGCTTCAACATATCGCTTCGGCATTGGGTATTTAATCCTGCAATCTTTACCCAACTCCATCAACTCCTTATTCACCTCATGATGCCTAACTAGATAGTCGGCTTGTTGTAGGTAGGTGGTCATAGAGTAATGAGGTTATTTTCTAGTAGGTAGCTGAGCATTTTGGCGCGGTCGTTTGCCTCGTCCTTGGATATACCCTTCATCACTCGGCTAATAAGTGCTCGGTCGCGTGCTTTCGATACACTTAACACAGTCATTTTTCCCAGTTGATCTAAACCTATCCGCAACATCTCCCCCAACTCAGCTACGGTGTAGGCGGGAGTAAATTCGTGGTGTGTTATTTCCATCCCCTCAACATCTGCTACAAACTGAAGATAGTTTGCGGCGTTATAGAAGAAAAGACAACTTTCTTTCACTCCCAATTCCTTCAACTTCTTGGCCAGCTCTAGTGAGCAAACCTGGTTTTCAAGTGTCATAAATCTAACTTATTGCTGCTAAAGCTTCTTAAAATAACCAGTCTCCAAAAAATGTCGGACTTCCCTTTCGCTAAGCGGCCAGTCGTCTGCGTTTTCTACCGACCAGACAAACGGGAATTGAGTAGGATACGCAACTTTGTGCTCTACTCTTCGGTAGATTGTCCCTATTGGGTGGTCTTTATCGAAACGGCCTGATTCCCACTCATCCTCTCCAGCTTCTCGGGCAACTACCACGTCTCCAATCTCTTCGTTTGTTGCTGTCATAAATCTAAATTAAACGGCTAAGTCCTCCGAGGGGTTTGGTTGGGGAGGGGTAAGGGATTCTAATTTTTCCGCCCAATAAACCTGTTGGTCGGTGGTTGCGTGCATGTAGTCACCTATAACGTCTAACAATAGCTGTATGTGTTTAGCGTTAATCGCTTCTCGTCTCCCAGCCTCATAAGCTAGTTCCATTGAGGTGGCAATAATACTGTTCACTACTGCCATAGTCTTCACATCTTCAAACGCAATTTTCTTCGATACTTCTTTCTGCCTCTCCTCTATTAGTTTTGAAAGCATAGTGGGGTAATTAGCTGTTAGATCCCGGTCCCAATAAAAACTCCGGATTCATCTCTATATGCTCAGAGAGTGTCTTCCCGTCCTTCATAATGGTATACGGCAAAAATATCTGTGGAATCGTAACCATGTTCACCTCCACCAGAGCAAGCTGAGCATCTATCCAATCGTGAATAATTCTCCAAGAAGTACGGATGGCCTGGTTCTCAATATCCTTGTCTTTATGCTTCACATAAAACTTCGGGTCTTTATTAAAAACTTCCAACACCCCACGCCAATTGCAAGGTAGCCTAAACGCCATATCTTTTCCTCCTACATTCATTTTAAAACTAACCGCTGCTACTTGTCGGCCGTCGTACTCGGTCATCATCGCGGTCACACCATATTCACTCAACATTTCCTGTATCTCACCAATAGTCTGGGTTGCTGGCACAATGGTCGTATAATTTTTGATACTCATACTTCCTAAATTAATTACCTTCCTTTTAAATATTCAATAAGATTCTCCCCCTTCACAAAATACCGACGCTCTCTACCCTCTCCAACCACCCTTGTCTTCATCACATTGTTTGTCCGTAAATCTTCAAGAATCCTTTTGCGTACTGTGGGTTCTGTTTTACCCAACACCCCCAGCTGCATAATCTCGTACTTGCTGTACGTCTTCTTAGGATCGATCATAAACTCCATTTATTAACTTTCTAACTCCGGTATCAACCACGGCCTCTACATAACCATGATTATCTACCACTTCACTTGGTACACGAATAATAACTGTCCTTGGCTTCCTGAAGAGACTCTTGGCAGTGAAGTCGCACACCAAAGTTCCTTGCTTATTTATTTTGCAAGCAACATTAAAATGCTTAGTAAGGGACTTAATAAAGTGTTTCCCTACCTTGTCTTCTACCTCCCCATTGTCCACAACGTTCTTCATAATTTATATTATATATGCTATATTATATATTATATAAGCATAATTGTGAATATCTATGGAAAAGGAAGTGATAGTAGTCCAAGCAGGAGAGATCACCTTTAAAGGAAAACAATGGAAGTGGCGTGCTCTCGAAGGAGGAAGACTAGAAGTGTATGTAGATGAAACAAATGAGTGGAAGGAGGTTATCAGTCTGGACGAGGTCATTAATTAAAAACACCATGCATATATTTCATCAAAAGATATATGACCAAATGATGGATAACCTAAATAGGGGTATCAAGATGGTCTATATGCCTTCAGGACGGAGAGCAGGTATTGCCACTCTTAACAGAGAATTAATAAAAGCGATTCAAAATGCTAAAAAGAACAACCAGTCTAAAAACTAGAAAGCCATGGGGTAGTGTCTATGGTAAACCAAAGACAACATCTGGATTTAAAACTAGAACCCCTCTCAAAAGTCACACAAGCCTCAAGGCAAAGAAAAACATCAACAAGGTAGGGAAAGTAGGAAAGGCGAACAAGATAGCAAGAGGGATGATTGCAGACTATGCAAAAAAATTAAACCTAACAAAGTGCGAACTAAACCTAGAGGGATGTACCAAGACTTGGCCGGTAGCACCTGCACACCGACATAAGCGAGCTTTCTACAAAGGAGACCCCGTACTACTAGCAGACCCGAAGCAGTGGGTAGTAGCGTGCCAGTGTTGCCATGATCAGATTGAATTTAATGCAGAGCTGACCGAGGAGATGTTTATGAGTCTAAGGGGTGCTGAATAGTATGGAAGTAACAATAGAAAAATTGAAACAAGAAGCAAGGAATAGTTGGAAAGGAGAAACTGGCGAAGGAAGAGCTATGGACTTAGAAAAGTTTCTAAGAGTCACTTTAAAAAACTACTCCGAGGTACTGGGTTACACGGAAGAAGAAATACTAAACGCCCTTGAGAAAAAGCGAAGCTACTCAGCTATCAACTACTACCGGAGAGCCAACTTTCCACTGTTAGAAGATGTACGGGTGTTTAAAAATCGCCAGGAGTTCCTAGCTCAGTGTCCATCTAAAGAATATATCTGCCCGCGGTGTGGTGGAATATCTAAAAACCCGGAGGTTTGTGACTCGGGTCTGGAGATGGCGGAAGGGGAAATATGTAACTGGAAAAGCTATGGTTTTTTTGGAACTATGGGGAAAGGAGTATCTATTGTCTTTAAAGAAAGCTTTTTAGAAGACCAAACTGTTTATAACGTCTTTATGCCTAAAGAATTAGCACATGTTTAATTTAAAAGAACAAGCAATGAAGAAGAGCTTAGAGCCACTCCCCAAAGCCGCTCTAATGCAACTTCTTGCTTCTTATATCCTTCTTGAGAAGAAAGGTCTACAGGCTTGGACTGACGATGAAAAAGTACTTAATCAGGTTATAGAAGAAAACTCTTTATCAGTAGTCCCAAAACAAGATCTTATAATTGAAATTATTAATTCGCTGCACCGCCTAGGTATATTAAAAGAAACATGCCAGAAAATAAAAAAGTAGTAAGTTATGGTCCCCCAGTAGAGTTACCATGCAGAAGGTGTGGTGTCCTCCTAACAAGAAGGTATAAATTCCACACTGTCATTTGCTTTAAGTGTAAGCGGGAAGAGCATAAAGAGCGAACCAGAGAGCGGTCCAAAAAATACGAGAGAAAAGACGGTCCGATATAGAGCGCCTTAAAAACTCCTGATTGTGTATAACTATGTGGATAAACACCTATTAGTAGTGGATATCTCCTGTTAATAACATGTGTATAAAGGTGTGGATATTAAATACAATCCAATAAACGGTACTTATCCCCAGTTTTACCCACAAGATATCCACCATTTATCCCCAGGTTTTCCACATAATATATAATCAACCAAAACCCGCAAAATATAAGATTCTTTTTAATTTATGCACAGGCGAGGCCTCTGCTAATAATAGTAATAAGGATTTTAAAAATTAAATATATGATTTTTACGATTATCGGCGAATTAACCTCTTTAAACGAGTATATAGACACCGAACGAAGGCATTACCAACTAGCTGCGTCACTTAAAAAGAAAGAGACGAAGAGAGTGGCTCGGGAGATTATGTTGGCAAAACTCAAACCGATAACAAACTTCCCTATCCACATCACTTACACCTGGTATTCAAAGGACTCGAGAAAGGATATAGACAACATTTCTTTTTCAAAGAAATTTATAAATGATGGCTTGGTCCTGGCTGGTATTATCCCCAATGATGGTAGGAAACAAATCTGTGGATTTGCTGAAGTTTTCTTAATAGATAAAGAAAACCCCAGGGTGGAAGTGAACATTTACCATGTTGACGAATACCGGGAGTGATAGAATAATTAGGCACACTTAACAAGTAATATATAAAACTATGGGAGTAAAAGTCATAGAACACGGAGAAGCTGCAGTAGAGAAGTTTATTCGCGGCATCAAGGTAGTAGATCAGATGGTAGGGGATACGCTTGGTCCAGCCGGTCGCAATAGAATCATTGCCCGTAAGTACCGGTCCCCAATTGTCACAAACGATGGCGTGACAGTAGCCCGCAATATCGTTTTAGATGATGAAATGGAGGATATGGCTGCTCAGGTGCTGGTTGAAATAGCAATGAAGACCAATGAGACGGTAGGAGACGGTACAACTACTTCAGTAGTAGCCGGCGCTGGTCTCGCTCTTGGAACCTTTGAGCGCCTTAAGAAAGATAACGAATTTTCTGCCATGAATGGTGGCAACATAAGCCCAATCACTTATGCAAAGGAAATTTGGAAGCAACTACCAGTAGCTCTAGAACTACTTAGTAGCCAGAGAATTGAAGTAGAGGGTGATTTACTAGATAAAGTAATCGCCACATCTCTAGAAAACCTTGAGTATGGAAAGATACTTGGTGATGTATTCCGCCAAATCGGTCCCGATGGATATATCTCTACTGAGGACAACTGGGGTACTAAGTACGGAATCGACACTGAGGTAATCACTGGTATGCGCTTCCTTGGTACCTATGCTTCAGCCTACCTAGCCAATGGTAAAAACAAGAAGGAAGCTTGCTGGGAGGATGCTTTGGTTCTTGTAACCAACGAACGTATTGATTCAATGCGCACCTTCAAGAGTGTATTTGAAGAGATGAAGAAGGCTGACAAGAAGAAGTTAGTGGTTATTGGGGGCTACTCTGAAAACACTAACCCATTCTCAACAGAAGTTATTTCAAACATATCTAGGGCTATTCAAGCCGCCGCTGCTGGTGGGGTACCAAAGCCGGACGGCTCAGTGATGGAAGTATTTGAAGTACTGTTGGTAAAAGCCCCAACCCTTCGCAGTGAGGAATTGCAGGATGTAGCGGTTTTCTGTGACGCACACTTCTTTGATGCAAAATTAAAGGACTCAATCCGAAACTGTAAGTTTGATCAGTTCGGCTCAGTTCGAAAGATTGTTGTAAACGAAGATGATGTAAATATTATCGGAGGCAGAGGAAACACAGCTGAGCGCATCGAACTGCTCAAAAAGCAGATGGATGATGAAAAAGACCCAATGTTTGCAGAGAAGACCAAGCGTCGTATTGCTTCTCTAGCTGCTGGTATGGCCATCATCCGAGTTGGCGCCCCAACAGAGCAGGAAAGAACCTACCTCAAGTACAAGCTTGAAGATGCAGTAAATGCAGCTAAGGCAGCTATGGAAGAGGGAGTGGTCCCAGGAGCTGGAATTGCCCTCAAGAACGTAGCAGATGAGCTTGGAGAGGATAATATCCTCTACCCTGCTCTAATCGCCCCATACGAGCGTATACGTGCAAATGCAGGGGTGGAAGATATGGAGGTTCCAGATACAATTGTCGACCCACATAAAGTTGTTCGTTTAGCACTAACTAACGCTTGCTCAGCGGCCGCAGCTCTTATCTCAGCTGATGGTGGTATCTCAGATCGTCGCGAAACCCTCTTTGATTCTTTTGCCAACAAGATGACAAAGATGAACGTAGTAAAAGACGATTTTCGAGATGATGAAAACCAAGACCTTGGACGTGGCAGAGGACTCTAATCCTGTGTATAATTAAGTCCGGTGGGAGGTAGGAAAACACACCTAGCAATAGGTGTGTTTTGATTTTTCACAATTCCACATATACAAAACCTAAAATGTGTTATGCTATTGGTATTAAGGGAGATAAAGGAAGAGTAATAATATGGCGAAGAAAAAGGAAGAGCAAAAAACAGAGATAAAGAAGAAAGTAGGTCACGCACTCCCGGTAAGACACAAGCCGGATTTAATTGAATCACCTAAAAAAATCGGTCGGCCGACAAAATTCACACCAGAATTGGCTCGAAAAATTTGCAGAATGATGTCTGAGGGTTACAGCCTCTTAGCTTTAGAGAAGGAACCAGGAATGCCAACCAGAAGGACAATAATGGATTGGTATTTTAGTGAAAAGTACCCTAATTTTAATAAACTATACGACGAAGCTAGAGAGAGGCGTGCAGAATTTATATTTGAAGAAGCACTTGATATTTCAGATGAGACACAAAACCATATAGTCGGTGATGATAAAAGTGACGGCGCAAGAGTGCAGGCACAAAAATTGAGAGTGGACACTCGCAAATGGTTTGTAAGTATACTTGCCCCACGCAAATATGCTGAAAGTTCTAAAGTTGATGTGACAACTAAAGGTAAGGCATTAAAAGAGCCACGGGCTGTGACTATTAACTATGTTGTACCAACCAAATAATTCCCGGTAATTATATGGCTAATTCTGGTATTGTTCTAAATTTAAAACCGCACCTTAAACAGCACGAGACATACCAACTCCTAGATACTCCGGTATACGACGAGGACGGCCAGAAGATGACAATTGAGGTTTTCTTCGGAGGTGGTGGAGGAGGAGGTAAGTCATGGATACTTTGTGAAAGCCGGCTCAAAAATGCCTTGAGATATCCTGGCTATAAAAGCTTTATTGGTCGTGCCGACCTAAAGCGCCTTAAGCAATCCACATACATCACATGGATGAAAGTGTGTAGTTTTCATGGTGTACCTCGAGACGAGTGGCGCTTAGATCCGCAAACTACTGCCATTCACATGCGTAATGGCTCGATTATAGACCTTTTGGATTTAAAGTATTACCCAGGAGAAGACCCGCTTTATGAGCGCTTTGGTTCCCTTGAGTATTCAGATGGTGCCATTGAAGAGTGTGGCGAGATTCACCCATTAGCTCGAGAAGTACTTAAAACCCGTATTGGCCGTTGGATGAATGACACATACGACATTAACCCTTCACTTCTTGAGACCGGAAACCCAAAGAAAAACTGGACGTACCATCTTTTTTATAAACCATGGAAGAATAACGAGCTACCCCCAGACCGCTTTTTTGTGCAGTCTCTTGTTGGTGATAACCCGTATGTTGAAAGTGTCTATGCCCGTAACCTAGACAGAACCACCGACCCAGTGATTAGAGCGCGTCTCCGTGATGGTAACTGGGAGTATGAAGATGACCCATCAACAATAATGGACTACTCAGCCATAGTTGACCTATTTACCAATGCTCCCGACTTTGACGAAGACGATGAATACGGACAGGATGAGGACTCATACATAAGCGTCGATGTTTCTCGCTATGGTAAAGATAAGACCGTGGTTATGTTTTGGAAGGGATGGCATGTGTATAAGATTTTGTGGAGAGTTAAACAGGACACAGAAGTAACCAGTGCTTGGATAGATCAATTAGCTCGTGAACACCGAATACCAAGATCTCACATTGTAGTTGATGAAGATGGTGTTGGTGGAGGCGTGGTAGATAAGCTTCGTGGTGTCCGTGGCTTCATTGCCAACCTTACTGCCATAGAAACAGAAGAGGAAGACGAAGAGATAATAGACAATACTCCGCGAAAAAGTCGTGCATTTGCTAACTTAAAAGCTCAATGTGCCTACTATGCCGCTGATAAAGTAAATAATCACATTGCTAGTGTATCAACAGATGATCAGCGCATCCAAGAATGGCTATCTGAAGAGCTAGAACAAGTAAAAGAAGCTAATGTTGATGGTGATGGTAAGCGCCAACTAGTCCCTAAAGAGGAAACTAAAATCATTCTTGGAAGATCACCAGACTTTGGAGATGCATTTATAATGCGCTCAGTATTTGACCTAAAGGCACCAAGCAAGCCAAAAGAAACTTGGTCTTATCGACATAGACCACAGCGAGGAGGTTGACAATAGTGTATACTACAGATTATGTACGGTTCACTTTCGAGAAATAAAAGGGGCGCTATTGAAAACCCTAAGTCTCAGTACCAACCTTCGGTTGAGGTGCGCGAATTAACGGCGCTGGTACGAGATGCTTATCAAGATGGAGAAAACACCCTTAATACACCACTAAGGGAATACAACAACCGCTCTATAACTGAGCAAGAAAACCAAGCTCGTGAGCAGTGGCTGGCTCATCCTGACGCCCCATACGAAGGTGAAGACGATTGGCGCTGGAACGGAAGGCGACCAATTTCTCGCAACCGGGCTATTTCTATAGCTGCTCACTTAACCTCTGAGCTTATATATCCAAAATCATTTGCTCAGAATGATGACCAGGAAGAAGATAAAACCGCAGCATACACAATGGATGCATTGGTTGAGTACCATATCCGCAACTCAGAGTATGAGACAGCGTTTCTTTTTGGTGTTATTGGTTCGATGGTATCACCAATTAACTATTTTAAAATTGAATATAGCCAGGATTATCAAGAAGCTTGGCAGGGTGGAGAGTATAAAAAGGTCCTAGATGATGTTTTTTCAGGATTCCAATACTCACTAAAGCCAATTGACGAGATACTATTTAGTAACCCGTATGTTTATTCTTGGCAAAAGCAGGACTGGGTAATTGAAAGAGAGCGCGTTTCTTACGAAGAGATGTACGGAAAGTTTGGTACTCATGAAAACTGGGAGCATGTAGTGCAAGGCAGACTCTGCATGGTGACTGATGATGGATTTTTCTATGATGTTGATGATATAAACGATGGCTTAGTTGGTCACGTAAAGTATAAGCACCGCAAAACAGATTGTGAAATTGATTTTGTAAACGGTATTTATTTATCTAACTCAAATACAGCTTTCAATCCTTTCTACCATCGAACCAATAAAGATAAGCCGGAGTATGATACGGTCAAATTCGGATTTGAACCTATCGACAGTATGCGTTTCGTTGGCTATAAGTCGTTGATGGATAAGATGGAGAATGACCAGGACGCAGTAGACCGAGAATGGCAGGATTACTTTGATGCTTCCAGACTAGCCACCTTCCCACCTTCAGTAACTATGGGAGCCGGCAGAGTTGATTCTAGTGTCGTGACGCCATCTGGTATTACTGAAATAGGCAAAGACGCAAAGTTCACTCCCCTACAAATCTCAAATCCAGCTGCAGCAGCTGCTGCAGTACGAGAGGCAGAGCGAAGTGCTACTGAAAGTTCCATTGATCCACTAGCTTCAGGTTCTCAGCAAGGCGCTCAGAAAACAAAAGCTGAAGCCCTTATCCTTCAAGAAAATGCAAACGTGGTCATGGGTCCTACTGCTAGAATGATTGCTATCATGGTTCGCGACGTCGGCCGATTGATGGTAAGCGATATTGCTCGTTTTGAAACAGTAGGACAAGCTGGTGAGATTGTTGGAGAAATGTTCTACAAGAGCTTTGCCTTACCTAACCGCGTTCGAGAGGGTAAGAAAAAGACTACTTACGTAAAGTTCACTGATGCTTTTGCTGGTAGAAAGATGACTAAAGAAGAAAAGGAGATGGAGGAGTATAAGCTTATGGACGAGGCCGGCGATGATAAAGAGTTAATCCTCGCCAATCCAGCAGTATTTGCCAACCTTACGTTCAATGTATCTGTAGACCCAGAGCAGTTGATGGGTCGCAATAGCCGAACCGAGCGAGCATTTAAGATTGCTGCTTATGACAAAGCAATTGCAAATACCCTTGTTCAGCAAGACCCAGAAGCGCAATTAAACATCACTCGTGATTTCCTATTTGAGCCAATCATGGGTGGAGATGCAAGTAAATATCTCCCTAATCTTAGCAAATTGGTCCCTCCGGGCGGGCAAGGAGCTGGTGGTTATCCCCAAGAAAACAAGCCAGCAACCCCTGCAGTTGCAGAGTAAGCGGTGGTATAATCAAAATTAAGAAGAATTTAATTAATTAGTTAAAATCATATATGGCTAAGAAGACAGCACCTAAGAAGACAGCACCTGTAGAAGAGCAGGATGTTGACTTAGAGGAAGAAGCCGAAGACGGTCTTGATCAGGATGTAGAAAGTGAGGAGATCGAAGAAGACGAAGAAGCACCAGCACCGGAAAAACCTAATGAGGCTACAAAAACAACTAAAGACGAGTTAGTTTTTGTAAACAAGGAAAAGCATGCCCGCGCTAAGGATATTGTTGCCTTAGTAACTGGCAAGCGAGTACCTCGTGAGACTAGTGAGCTTGAAAGAAAGGATCACTACACCGAGCTTCTGAAGGCAAGAGGCGTAAAGGGTACAGACCCGATTGCTGTGCAAGCAATCTATGAAATCCTCGGTGGTCTAGTGCGTACTCCTAGTGAGCAGGCGCAGGCTGAAGCAAACGCCGCCAAGGCCAAAGCAAAGAACAAGAAGAAGAAGATTGAAGATTAATCTCTAAAATATGGAAGTAAAAAAGGAGGTTAAAACAAAAAAGGCACCGATTCCAAAGTTCATTGATATAAATGACATTCTGCAGATAACGAACAAAGGAGTGTTCATTGGTACAAGACGGCTTGATAAGTCTGAAATTCAGGCTTTAAAAGCCGATGCTGACCATTTTGCTAAATCATTCCTCTGGCAAATGATGCACCGTGACGTGCATTACATCTGTTACCTTCAAGCCACTAACAAGGCTAGGAGCCAGGATGATATCAATTATGCAAATGCCATGTATCAAAACCTAGAACTATTGGACAAATTCATTAAAAATTGTAGGACTCTCTAACGAGGTCCTAGAGCTATAGCTACGCATGAAGTAGCCGCCCCACTTCCGGTGGCGAAAGTCGCGCGACGTGGCTATAGCTCTAGGCCCTTGTAGAAGCGGCCTGCTGGAAGCTAAAAAGGAAGATATAAATATGACACAGGAAGATTTTAAAATTTTGGAAGATAAAGTGGCAACACTTAGACAAGCTGCAGACGAAGCGGCTAATGCACTGGCTGAGAACCCAACTGACGCTACCTTACAAGCTAAGGCAGACGAAGCAGAACAGGCACTCACAGATGCGGAAGCAGAGCTCGGCTCAGCAACCGTTGATGAAGATTCAGAAGATGAAAATTCACTCGACGGAGAGCACATTGACTTCGAAAAAGAGTTAAACAAAATCAACAATCCTACTCCAGCAGCAGTTCCAGCTCCAAAGGATGAGCTTACCAAGGCTAAAACAGCGCTATTTCATAATGCAAAACGCTTTAAAGAGCTTGGTGGAGACCCAGCTGAAATCATTTCAGGATTGCAACCAGAACCAGTGGTTGTTCCTGTAGTTGAAAATACACCAGCAAACCCAGATAACAACAATGTTACTAAGGATGATATGGTTGAATTGGAGTTTAAGCGTATTGCTAAAACCCCAGCGGAGGTGGCTGTATACATGCACCACTACAAAAATTCGATTGTAAAGACTGGTAAAATAACTGAAGATATTGAAAACGCCATGTTGATTGCCAACAAGGGTCGTATCTTACGTTCGTTTTCAGAACTCCGCCGAGCGGATAATGTAGTCCCACGTCCAGCATCAAATAATGGTGCCCCACAAAACAAGCCTCAGATTAAACAGCTTTCAGCAGCTGATGCCACTGTATTGCGTCGTAGAGGCTTCAAATTGCAGGCTGATGGTTCATGGGTAGGTAAGAAATACACTCTGGCAACTGATCCTAAAACAGGTAAGTTAGTCCAAACCAGAAATAAAGGATAGTTTGACTCTTGCTCGAAGGCAGTGTGCTCGCATTAATAGCAAATAATGCACATTGCATTTATGTCATCACGAGATATTCAAGTACGCCACAGTGCGTATGGTTCACGAGAAATGGACTTTGAGGATAACGTAGACGTCGGCATCGAAGTCGGTGACGTCGTTAAGCGTGGTGGTACTGGCGGTAATTACGCAGTCCACATTCAGGACGGAGACCCAGAAGCAGGCACCGATATTACTCTTGGTGTTATTAAGGTTGCTCCAAACAACACTGCTACAGCAGACGGTAAAGGTACTGTTGAGCTTGTTGGTCCTGGTTCAGTTATTTCCGGCAAGGCCACAACCCCTGCCAACATCAATACAGCTGCAAAGCTTCTTGCGATTAAACTTGACTTTGTTACGTTTGACCGCTCAGCCGATACAGCTGCCGGTGTTTTAACAATCGACGAGGACGAGGGCGACGACCCGAATGTTCATGGTCTTATGATTCTTGATGGAGACATTGAGAAAGGGACTCTTGAAGTCATGACGGCAGCAGGCCTTATCTTTGGAAGCACTGTTTAAGACAGTGTCTTTTGAGTAATTGAGAGAAGAGTTGAAAAATAAATTATTAATTAAGTTTAAGCATTAATTTTATGCCACAACTAGAAACCTCCGGTGGAGTTCGTCTAACAGTTGCTTCAGGCCTTGATGAGGTCTTTGACAGCGGTTATGAGATGGACAAGCAGCCGGGAGAAGTGCGAGCAGATGACGAGTTGTTCTTCCGTCAGGATGATACTGAACTCCTAGCAGTCCAGTATGCTCAGTCAATGGGCCCAGGTGATTTTAATATCACAGATGAAGATCAGGATGTAGACGAGGCAACTGTAGCAGTAGCAAACAAGACTGTTGCTGATATCTTTGAGTTTGACCGCGATATCCCAATCCCTCAGCGTTACCAGGAAGCCTCAGCTTACTGGGGAACTGTTGACTCATGGGTGGAGCAGTTGGGAGTCCGTGGACGAACTTCACGAGATAAGTTCGCCTTCCGTTATTCATACGGAGATGCCTTCTCTGGAGTACAGACTCCAGATGGAGTATCACTTATTAGCAATTCACACATCTCACTAAGTGGAGATACTGTAGACAACCTTGAAACAGGTGCTGCTTCAGCTGATAACGTAGCAACTTTGGTACGTCGTCTTCGCCTTATGAAGGCGCAGGATGGTGACCTAGCTTCTTACCATGCTGATGGACTTCTTGCTTCAGTCAATCTACACCCTACTCTGACTGTAATTGTAGGTAGTGAATTGAAGCCAGGTGTTACAGACAACGATATCAACTACATCTCAAAGGTGTATCCAGGTCTTGTTGTAGGCGCTTCAGAGTATCTTGATAGTGACTACAATAGTCTAAACACTAACGCAGACACTTCATACTTCTGTGTATCTCGTATGCACAAGATAACTCGTGCCAAGCGTGTTGATATGACTCGTGAGTATGTTGATCCAATGTACGACCGACGTCGTCGAGCTTTCTACCGAGCTCGCTTCTCAGAGCGTGTATACGCTGGAGACTGGGGAGGAGTTGCAGGTAGTAACGGAACTGCTTAATAACCACTAACATCAACCGTATGAACAAAATTCATGAATGGGTAAATACAGCACTTATAGTGTTCGTAGCCATCCTGGTCCTGGTTGGTGGTAATCAATCAGTACCGGTCCAAGTACAGGATATTGATAATGAGGCTAGTTTGGGTGCTCAGTCACACACAAACTCAGGTCTTGTTATTAATGAAGATGGGACTGACGATGATACTAGAGTAGAAGGAGACACAGATGCCAGCTTGCTAGTAGTTGATGCCGGAGACGATACCGTTTCTGCCAATCGATTTACTCAAGGAGGTGGCCATCTAGACCTTGCTTCCGGTGCTCAAACACTGACCCAAGCTCAGCTTACTGACTACAGTATTATTTCAGCAGCCGCTTCTACAACTGCTGGCGCGTTCTCGTGGACGCTCCCAGCTTCGTCAACTTTGACAACCCTCTTGCCTGATGCAGGAGATTCAAGGTCCTGGCTCTTTAAAAATGAAAACGCCGCAGCTACCACTACTACATTTGTAGCCGGCGCCGGCATTATCATGGATGAACCAGATGGCCAGAACGTAGTCATAGCCGGTGGTAATCGAGCCAAAATTGAATGTTGGCGCGATAACTCAACTGATGTGATTTGTTCAGTCGATGAACGTATAGACGCGGATTAGTCCCTCTATTCTGCCACTACCTCGGTGGGTGGTGGCAGAGCTAGAGGGGTTAGTATTATTCACACGTAAATCTATTAATTATGAAACTTTCAATCTTACAAGTCTGGGGCGTAGCTTTTATTTCAGCCTTTATTCTTATTGCAGGGGCACATCTTCTTTCAGGCAAAGATACTCTAGGTTCTTATGCTGGCTTTGCCGCCTATGACTGTTCAGTTTCAACATCAACAACGGTAGTAGTAAACCCACAATCTACAACTATTTTGGCTGAACATTCACGTCGTGCCTGGGCAAGCATCCAGCAACCAAGAAATGCCACTAATACAATCGCCCTTTCTTTTAATGAGGGTGCTTCAGCAGTCGCTAATGGTGGGTTTCAGTTGAGTATTGGCACATCATCTTCGCCAATTAATGAAATCACCTTTGGTTTAAACACAGATTTCCCTTATACCGGAGCAGTGACAGGTATTGCTAGTGCAGGTACTACAACTGTTTTAGTAACTGAATGTCGTTATGATCGTTAATATGCAAAAAGGGCAGGTGACAGCCGCAGTGGCAATTGCTGGAGGTCTTATAACTGCTGTAGTTTCCCTTGGAACAGCGTATGCAACGTCTTCATTAAAGACTGCTGTGCTGGAAGAGCGCCAAAAGCTTCAGTATGAAGAATTATCTAAAGGCCTAGAGGAGGTTCAGAGTGATGTAAAAGAAATATTAAGAGCTGTAAAATAATTTTATGATAACAATCGCTGATATCAAAGACAGACTAGGCCGTAAGTTTCGGGGCTCGTCGATTGATGACATCGGCGGTGTATCTGATTATTCACTGTTTGAAGAAGCAGCCAGCAATCTACTTTCTGGTATTGACCCATACGAGACAGTTCGCCTGCATAGGTTTAATCACTTCGATGGCATCTATGACTATGAAGCACCTGAATATTTGAAAGGAAAGAAGGTAATCGACCCGCGTAAACAAGACGGACGGCAACACGAAGGCTTCAGCCAAACCTTTATAAAGGATTTTGATATTGACAAAAAGTTCAAAAGTGGCAAAGTCTCTGTAGAATTCCAAGATGGTCTAAAAATTATACGTCTTTCAGAAAAGGGAGCAGCTTCTTTGGCCATAGATACAACCAACGCTGTAACAGGCTGGGAAGCCTCTGGTGGTGCTACAGACCTGGCACTTGATGAAGTCATCAAGTTGGACGGTTCAGACACTCTAAAGCTAAATTTAGGCGTAGCAGGTGGGTATATTGAAAACGATGAGGTTGATGCTGTTGATATGACGGAGTTTCCCTCATCTTCCCTTTTCCGTAGAATCTACTTACCTTCTATAACCGGACTTACTTCCCTTTCACTTCGTATAGGTTCAGCCTCTGGTGCGTATTGGACAATAGCAGGGCAGCCACACCTTGGCTCTTATCGCGAAGGAGTGAACTTAGTTCGCTTTGATTTTGATGACAGAGTTGCAACTGGAAGTCCAGATATTACGGAAATAACTTACCAGCGTCTCACATTTACTACAACTGCCGCTATAAACGCTGTCCGAGTAGGTCCAATGACAGCTAAACTTCCAACACCATACGAAGTACCACTGTATAGCAACCAATTGTTTAGAGACTCAGCTGGTCTCTGGCTTGATAGAATTACCGACTCAACTGACGAAAACAAAGATGATACTGAAATAATGCTAGAGAGAGATGCAGAAAACATCTTCTTTTATGAATGTTGTGCTATTGCAGCCGAAGATTTAACTCTAGATGATGAAGCCGAAAAGTATAAGCTTAAGTTATATGGCCACCCAGGAAGAGACGACGACGGTGGATTATATGGCCAATATAATAGAGACAAACCAGGAGAAGCCTTGCCACCAACTAGGCGTTGGCTTAATTTCCGTGGTCGCAAGCGAATAACTAGATTCCGTTAATATGCAAAAAAGTAATCCTCAAGCCTCAGAATTTAAACTCGTAACTGGGTCGGTGGGTTATAGAACCCGCTCTGATGTAACAGCGACTCCCGCTCCTTACTTAACTGAAGGCTCACAAAATGTACTTATTAACGAAGCCACTGATAGAGAAGGTGATAAAGTAGAATCTCGCCCAGGTTACGAACTATTTGGCCAAGAAAACTTGGACTTAGTTGGTGTAAAAAGTGAGAAAGTATTTCGCACTAAGGTAGGGGAAGACAAAGCTTTGCGTTTCTTAAAAAATGGAGATTTAGAGTATTACGACGCTGAAACTGATACCTGGGAATTGCTGGCAGAAGGACTAGACGGGGACTACCCAACTCGTTTTTCTACCTGGTGGGATGGTGCTGAGCTATTACGACTACTTTTGTTTGTAAACCACTCAGATAAGGTCTACTCTTGGAGTGGAGCTATTGCAACCCTAAGTGAGGTGACTGATGCCACAACTATTGTTATTAACGAAACAATTGCCACCCGAGGATTCAGGACAACAGGTACCCGAGAAATTAAAATAAAAGATTCTACTGGCGTCTGGCGCACAGCAACCTATACAAACCAAACAGGAAGTACCTTTACTGTGACTGACGACCTGACTGGTTATTCTTTTGATGCCAATGCACCGGTAATAGAAGCGGTCCGAGAGCATGACAATAAACCAGCTGATGGGTTTATTAATGATGTCATCATGACTCTAGAAAACCACGTATATTACGGGTCCCACAGTTCTTCTATTGTGTACATGAGTAAGTCTGGCGACTTTACCGATGTTACTTTTTCATCTCCTAGACTAGCTACCGATGGTTGGCAATTTGTGCTTGATGATTTTATGGTTGGTTTTTCAACAAACGTGGCAGGTGAAAGCGGAAATGAAAGTATTGTTTTCTTTGCAGAGCGCGATTGGATATATCGTGTACAACTTGTAGACCTCTCTGAGGGTTCTACAATTGCTCAGATTGCTTCTGTAAAGCCAATTATTGTATCTTCTGGCCAGGGTGCTGTCTCACAAGAGTTAATATCAAAGGTAAAAAACAGCATCATTTATATTAATTCATATAATGAATTGCTAGAGCTCGGCTCAGTAGAAAATGTCTCAACAGTTCAGCAGACACCGCTCTCTGACCCTATCAGGCCAGATTTTCTAGCCGCTGATTTTACAGGGGGTGCAATAAGATTCATTCGTAACAATCTATACGTCACTGCCCCAGCTTCTTCTAGAACCTTCATCCTCTCTTTCCGTGAAGATCAGAAAGGAACTAGACGCTTTTGGCAACCGCCACAAATTCTACCAGTCGGCCAGCTATCTGACTTCGACGCTAGTTTAATTGGGCATGATGATAGCGTCCAACAAAGCTACACACTCTTTACTGGTTCTAACGATAATGGCAATGCCATATCAAGTAAGGCGTTCTTTGCCTACAATAATTTCGGTAGTCGTGAAAAACAAAAGAATTTTAATCGCTACTTTGTGGAACTGTACATGACCACAAACGCTGTGGTCACGCTAACGCTTCTGTATGAATATTTAGGAGCAAAGGATATACAAAACTATACATTCAGAGGTAGTGAGACAGATTTTCTTTTTGTTCCTAACCCAGCTGCTTCTTTAGGAGTAAATTCCCTAGGAACTGCCCCACTTGGTATGGCTCCTGGTGAAGTAGATGATCTTGTAAAATATAGAAGATTTAAAAAAGTGAGGCCACTCGATTTCTTCGAAATGCAACCTCGGTTTGAGAGTGACGAACTAGATGCCCGCTTCCAAATACTATGTCACGGTCCGGATGTAGTTATCTCCAAGAGTGCACCGAACAAACTTAACAATTAGTGTATAATTTAATTACTATGAACAAGCAAAAAGGATTTGTAGGGATAGGAGTACTACTAGTTTCAGCAGCTGTGATAGTGGGCTCTGTTGTCTCTGGGATGTTGTTTACAAAGAATATTGACGATACCCGAGTAAATCAACTTGAACAGGCCTTAGAAGAACAGAATAAGGTGCTTTTAGACGCCCAGGCTAGTTTAATCAATCTCAAAAATGAACAAGAAGACAGCGAATCACCGCTAGGTGCATTCACACCGGTTGGTGGACTAACATACAACCTTTCTGGGGGCGGTGTCACTGCTACAGCTGACACGATCACTCTGACTTCATTCAAAGCACCTGTGTCTGGTAACAACCTGACGATGGCTGACTTTGGTGATATCGGATACATGACTTTAGAGCCGGGCAATTCATTGCGCCAAGAGTTCATATCTTTCACTGGCGTAACCCAGAACGCCAATGGTAGCGCCACCCTAACAGGCGTATCTCGTGGTCTTGCTCCTGTATATCCTTATACAGCTTCTTCAACGTACCAAAAGCAACACTCAGGCGGTAGCCAAGCTTCCCTTTCCAACTCCCCTGCTTTCTATACTCAATTTGCCCGTCTTTCTGAAGACGAAGTTATTACCGGTGAATGGACAGCTAATATACCAACAGATTCTGACGGTATAGCTACTAAAGGATATGTAGACGCAGCTATAACTGGCACTTCTTCAATATCATACGACCGACAAATTGTAGCTGGAAACGCCGGAGAAACTATCAGCGCCGGCCAGATTGTTTATTTTGACGATACTCAGGATGAATGGATGAAAGCTAGCGCTTCAACCTCGGCTTCTTCAACTAACGTACAACTTGGAATAGCGCAAGGTGCTGGTACAAATGGTTCGTCAATTGCTGGTGGTATTCTTCGTAGTGGTTATGATGAAACCCAAAGTGGAATGACAGCGGGACAAACTATCTACCTCTCTAACACTGCCGGAGCTACAAGCACTACCGCAGGCAATATTGGCGTGGTCATCGGCCAAGCTCGGTCCGCAACTGCACTATATTTTGACCCACTATATGCAAACGGAGTAAAAAGAGATGTTTCTAACACTTTTACTGCTTCTAACACTTTTACTGCTTCCAGCACATTTATTGGGACAAGCACATTTTCAGGTCCAACAATTGGTTTTGGTACAGCTTCAGTAACTATTTTTACTACTACAGGAACAAGTACTTATACTAAAAATCCTTCTGCTAAGTATGTCGTAGTTGAAGCAATTGGCGGTGGCGCCGGCGGTGCCGGCGCTGATGTCGATGATACACCTGGTTATGGTAAAGGTGGAGCTTCTGGTGGATATGTTAAAAAACTATACTTAGCTTCCGCTTTGTCTGCAACAACTTCAGTGTTTGTTGGTTCTGGTGGGCCTGGTGGTACAACATCAAATGCCCCAACAACTGGTGGCGCCGGTTCAAGTACAATATTTTTAGCTTTAACAGCTGGCGGTGGTTCTGCCACAGATCTTAATGAAGATGAAGCTGAATTAGGTGGTTCTGCCACTGGTGGTGACATAAATATTGTTGGTAATCGTTCTGGTTCTGGCATTTCTGGTTCTGTATCAGAACAAAATAAAGTTATGGAGGGTGGAAGCACGATTTATGGCCGTGGCGGTTTTAAAGAATCTAACACAAGTATAGTAGGGGCTAGTGGTTACGGTTCTGGCGGTTCAGGTGGAGGGGAGCTTTCAAGTAACTGGAATGGTGGTAACGGTGCTAATGGCGCAGTGATTATTACTGAATACTTCTAACATGGCCACTCCCACTACAAAAACAAATAGAAAGGGCGAAACACTGTATCGCACTCCTGGTGGCAACGCTTGGACTACTCGTGACCCTAACGCTGCCCCAACGATAGTTGGTTATCATACCCCTATTTCTGGCGAAAATGCCGGAGTAAGGATGACTAGGTATTCAGACGGAACTAAAGAACCTTCAACTTTATCCTCTGCTAATGGGGCTGATTTGTTTAATACAAACATTCAGCCAGTTATTGATTCAGCAAATCAAGCTGTAAATGATGCAGCTCAGGTGAGAGATGAGAAGAATAAAGCTGATCAAAAAAAAGACACTGGTACTACTGATATACCTCCTGATGTACAAGAAGAGATGGATAGTTATGTAGATCCAGTTGAAAAAGCCCGAAAAACTCAAGAGGAATCATGGCAAAGGCAAATGGAAGATGCTGTCAACACAGCTGCAGCACTTACAGCCGCCGCCACAAAAGCAGCCAAAGCTAATATCGCTGTCCTAACTAATTCATGGCAAGAAAGAAAAGCTTTGCTTAAAGAATCAAATCGTAGAAACGAGGCCTCGTGGCGTCAGCAATTTACTCGTTTCGGCCAAGCTGAATACTCCCCTGGTATGACAGCTGATTTTATAGGCCAAAAAGAGCAGGAAGGAATGGATAAAGTAAAAGTCCTTGATAGTGAATATCAAACAAAAGTAGCTGAAATAAACGCTGCCCTTACTGCAGGAAACGCCGCCAGAGCCGCTAAATTGACCACAGACCTGCAATCGATTGAAGATAAGATGAATGCTTCTATCCTCGAAGTAGCCAAGGAGACTAAAGCTACAAACGATAAGCTAAAAGAAGCAACCAAAAAAGCTTCAAGAGAGAATGCTATTGGTGATTTAATCACTAAATACAATATCACTGATGCCACTCAATTACAGGACTTAATCAATAATGATGAGACCGGAGCGCAAATAGGGGATGTTTCGCTAGAGGAAATTGATAAAGTGTTGAAAATCATGGGTCTAGACCCAGCCGGGAAGATGGCCGGCCTAACAGCTGATTACAAAACTTACCAAGCGATGAAGAAAAATGGCGAGCTTGAAGGAGATTGGACTTATACCGAATATCTAGCCGCAGTTTCAGCAGCAAAGCGCGCACCAAAAACCTCATCATCTACTGACTCTGATATCACAGATTCGGCTGGCGATATAATGACATTTGAAGAGTTTAAATTCAGTGATGAGGCAAAGCAATTGCTTAACCAGGAAATGAAGAGACAGGTGGCGGAAGATGGAACCGCGTCATTAACTACCGCTACAGCAGATTCTTTCCTTAAAAAGATATACGACGAAAATGCAGCTGCATACTACCGAGATAATCCTGATGCTTCAAAGAAATACACTGCTTCAAATATTCCAACTCCCCTTCGTGAAAACCTGATGACAGATATTTCAAATAAGTTTACCCTTCAGGAACTAATATCTGCCTACCCAGATATCTCAAGTTCGTACATTACCTCAACATTCAACGCAGTAAATAAAAAGAAGAAGTCTGAAGAGGAAAGCACTATCAGCGATGAAGAATTTATCAACTCTTTAAAAGGAGAATAACAACCATGTCTACTGGCCGCCTAACAAATAAACAACAAGAAGAGGTCCAATCAAAGGAACAGGCGGCCAGTGTATTACGCAGTCCTTTAGGTGTAAAAGACAAGATTGCAGGGGCAACCGCCCTTAATCTAAGACAAGAGCGCGAAAGGCAGTTTGGCTCAATGGAGAGCCTATTAACACCAGGCCAACAGAAAACAATTGGTCGCCTTAGTGCCCTTACTTCAAAAGTAACTGGGTCTGAATATGTTGGGTCCTTAGTGTCTAGAAGTGCAGCGCCTATCAAAGCAGCTTATGGCGCTATAAAAGAAGGGACAAAGGATTACCTGCAGTCTGAGCCTGATTTGTTTGCCAAAGAAAAGTTAGCAGGGAAAATTGGTATGGCTTTTGTTCAAGGTTTAAACACCTCAATGTTGAGGTTTGTTAAGTCTGGTTCAGAAATGGTACTGGGACGTGAAAAAACAGAAGCTATCGCAGGAAACAAATGGGTTAGTAAATTTGGTCAGGATATAACTGGTAGAACCGCTGACGAAAAGATAATGACTTTCCAGCAAATTGGAGAAGCTGTACATGCTGACGCCCTAGCTCATGGAGCTTCAGAAGAAGGTGCCCGTAAAGTTACCAGCCTAGCTGTTATGGGTGCTGTGTTTGCTGAAAATCCTATGTGGCCGGGAAAGGGCGTAACAAAGGGAACGGCAGATTTAATTGCAAAAAGTACCGACCCAGCTGTTATTAAAAAACAACTCTTGAAAGAGTTTCCGGACTTTAAAGTCAAGGCCACCGATGAACAAATAGATATCATGTCTAATATCTTGGTGAACATTGACCGCACCCAAGATGTAGAATCTATACTTAATCGTACCGGGTTTGCTCTTAATGGCCGCTTGTCTTCAAAAGCTGGTAAATCACCAGTCGTACAACAGCGCATCCAGGAATTATCTCGGCAACCCGAGAACCTCCCTGCAGTCCCCTCCCCTACTGCTACTACACCAAAAACCATTGAAATCCCTACTCCAGTTGACTCTTTGAAAGGGCAGGGAAGTGGGGAAGACCTAATGGCTGAAGCTAGAAAGTATAAGAGTGCCGAAGAATTTATAGCAGCAAAAGAAGCTTACAAGATGGATCATCGCCCGAGCCAAGCTGTTCCATTAAATAAAGTATTGGAAAATGTAGATGAATATTTAAACAAAGCAAAGAATACCATTGGGGAACCCCTAACTGGCCCTATCTTTGATGAAACTAAAATTGCTTTAATTGCAGCAAAAAATGTTGGTTCAGATGGTTTGGTTACTGTCTACCGCTCAACTCCATCGGGAGTAATAAATCAGGGTGATTGGGTCACACTGTCAAAGTCGTACGCAGATTTGATGGCATTGGGAAAAATAGATGGTAGTAAGGTTGTTGAAAAAAGAGTGCCAATCGCCAGCTTATCTTTTGCAGGTGAAGACATTACTGAACTCGGTTATTTCCCCCAAAAAAGTGAGTCGGATTTTACTAAATCGCAACTCTCTGATATTTGGAACAAAGCCAACAAACCAGCTTCTGAGAAGACCACAGTCGCTCCTAAAACAGCTGAAGAAGCAGTGGCTAAATATGAGTCAGAAGTATTGCAAAACAAGATAGACGCTGGCCAACCTATAGTACTTGGTGCAGATGATATGAAATACCACTTTGGTAAGGATTTTGACGTGGATAATCATCGCGTCTACTCAAACGCAACATTCAAACTATTTGAGAAGTATGTTCCTTTAAGCAAGTCCGATACAGTTGTCCTAACCGGTGGCGGTCCTGGCGCCGGAAAGACAGACTTTTTAATTAATCCAATAACCAGCTCTAAATTCAAGGGAGTTATTTATGATTCAAACTTCAGCTCAGTAGATGGTGCCAGAAATCAACTTAAGGTAATCAGAGACGCCGGCAAAACTCCTAGAATTTATGGCATAATTCCCAACCTAGAAGATGCCAGAAAATATACCCTACTAAGAGAGGCTCGAGGTGATCATCCTGTAACTGATGCAGCCTTTGCAAGAGGTCACGCCAACTTCCCTGCTGTTATCAGAGAACTTTTGGAGTCAGGAGAACTAAAACCAGGTGAAGTGAGGTTGTTCGATACCAGAAATATAAGGGCAAAGGAGGATATTATTGATTTAATCAATAGTAAAAAGTACGCAGAAGACCCCCTTGCCCTAGTCAAACAACTGTCTTATACTGAAGACAATGTCAGAAAACAATACCAAAGGGAGCTCTTCGATGGACGAACTGGACAACGCCTTCGCGACACCAGAGGCGGCGACAGCAATGTATCTGTTTCTAGTAAACTCGGGGCAGATAAAGGAAAGTCCGATGGACAAGGAGACAGCCTTGGCCTACTTCAGGGAAAACCTACACCAGTCAAAGAGCCAGTAAAGAAGAAGTCTGTTTTAAGCGGTCCTAAATATACTCCTGAGGAGTATTCACTTGATGAAATCGCTCAGCAAGAAGCTAAGGGTGAATACGCATTAACTAGATCTGATTTAGAGGAAGTAAGAACCAACTACAACTTGGAGGCTATTTTTGCTGACCTAAAAGGGCTAGAGGTCAAAGATCTTCAAACAAAGTTCACCATTACAGATTTAGAGGAAGTAAGAATACAGCGTGACTTTATAGATGAGGCCATTAAAAATGACCCAGCTGGTGGGCTTGTTAAGTATATGTCGCGAACGACTGGCCAACTGCCAGAGATAACCGGCAAGCCAACAATGCAGTCACTTCGTGGAGGTAAGGCTAAAACGCTCAAAAATAGCAAATACGGCCAGTCTGGTGATGATATCAATCAAACTATCTTTGGACGTGCTCTCGAGCCTGGAGAGGCTCAGGCGGCCTTAGATAGGCATCTAGAGATGGTTGCTAGACGTAAGGAATTTGATGCGAAACTGAGCGAAATATCACATAACATCAGACTAGCAAAAGCCAAGGATGCTTTTGTTGGACGTGAAAAGGCCAAACTAGCAAGAGAATTGGCTACTAACCTGGCTTCCCTTCGCGCTATTGTAAAAGCGGCCGAGAGAGCTGGTTTCCGTAAAGGACTCACAGTGGCAGCGAAGCGCTACAATACTCTGGTCCGCAAGGTAAAAGACCGCCGTTTGGAACTGCAGCGTATTAAAAGACAGTACAATCTATCAGACACTGAATGGTCTAAGATTCGTCGCCAGCCACTGACAAGTAGAGATGGTAAAGTTTCATACCGTGATTTGGATTATCGCGAGCTAAACGATGAAGCTTTTTCTTCATACCTAAAGGACGTCGCTGAACGTGCCACTATCAGACACGAGCGCAATATTGAAAAAACTATCGTTGATGTAATCATCAAGGAAAAAGACCTGAAGCGAGTAGAGAACCTGCAGGTAGCGATGGAGCTACCGCATATAAACAAAATGTCGGCTGCTGAGCTGCGCAAGTTTGCTGAACAGCTAAACAGCACTGAAGTGGGTGGTGAATACTTGCCAGCTCGTATGATGCAGACTATCCGCAATACAGATATTGGCGCTGCTAAAACTATTAATGAAGCTCAGGAAAAGATAGCAAAGGTTACAAACATGCCGATTGAACCGGTAATGGGTAAGAAGCTTGATAATTGGCTCCGCCTCCCAACCTTGGCCGCCCGAGACCCTCTACATAAGCTTTTTGTTGGTGATTGGGTTGCTGGCATAGTAGAAATGAGGTCCCGAAAGTTCCACTTTATGGTTGAGCTTAACTCACTTAAGAAGGCAGCAAATCTATCTAGACGTGAGGCAAACAAGGTACTGCGTAAAGAAGGGAAGTTGAAGCCTACTCGCCGTCAGCTATTTTTCTCTAAGATTGTTCCAGAAGACAAGCTTGTTTCTCAGTACCTACAGCCTTTCAGAGCAGAATATAAATATCATCCAAATGGCCAGGTAAAGAGTAAGGAGATTATAATCGATCCTGCAATCCGTAAAGCAGCTGAGGAAAAGATGACCAAAGAAGAAGTAGCCTATGCAAAATTCTTGGAAAGATTCTTTAGCTCTAAGTGGGAGCAGGTAGCTAGAGAAGCCCAGATACGCTGGACTCTTCGTGGCGTCAAACACTCTAACTACCGAGGTGAAGCAATTGAAAGTGTGTATCTACCACATGCTACTCGTGGTTTCCTAGAAAGATGGCGTGACGACGGCTTCTTTAAAACAGTTCGCAACATCTTTGATGAGGATATTCAGGAAACTAAAATTGACTTTAATGCCTACGGAGACCGTGGCAAAGTACTAGGTTATGAAAAGTGGCTACGTAACAACATTGTCCGTAATAGCGAAGGTAAGAAAAAAGACACCGGAGAGATATTGTACTCACTGAACACTGCCAAGGTAGCCGAGATTTATTTTGAGGCTCTTGAAAAGAAACTGGTATTAGACTCTTTAATCCCTAAAGTGAAGCTCTATGAGTACCTAATGGGTAAGCGCCTACAGACTCCTAAGCATATAGGAGACCCTGAAGGTTCTGAACAGGTAAACAGTGCCCTCACAGACCATATAAACCGAACTCTCAACACCCTAAAAGGACAAAAAGCCTCTGGTTATATAGAACAGGGTAGTTCTGCTGAAGGTGCAATCAACGCACTTAAAGTTTGGATTTCTATTAAATTCCTTGGAGTCAACGTTATAACTCAGATGATTTCTGGGGTGGGTGGGCAAGCAACAAACTTTGCTGCTACAGGTATGAAGGCCTGGGCTAAGGGCCAGGTCCGAGCAAAGACAGTAAAGGGCAGACAACTAGCTCAAGAATATGCTGGTATAGTAGGTAACCCTCCTTGGTTTGAAATTGCCAAAGCGTCAAATGACGCCGGCGATATTCTAACAAGTGGTATCTTCTACGGTTTTGGTAGTCTTCAGTACCGTGCTCAACGTCAAATGTTCTTAGGAATGCTCACCAACGACGAGTGGAAGACTGGAATAATCAGCAAAGCAAGGCAGAAAGATATAAGAATAAAAATGGGAGAATGGCACCCAATGCCTGGTGATGAATCTGTACACGGAGCAACAGTAGAAATGAAGACGATGTCTATCTTCATGTCTTGGGCATACCCAATGATCCAAACAACCTACTACAAAAACCTCCCTCGAGTGGTAAACATGCTACGTGGTGCTAAAAGCAAAGAAGATTTGGTGCAGGTGATGAAGACTGATGAGTTTCAGACTCTCTACCGCACTGTCATCTTAGGAGCAGCTACCGCGGCCTTTGCTTACTACATATTTAACCCAGATAAAAACGACAAGAGCCAGGGCGGGTACATGCGAAAGCGTGCGGCCGAGGAACTTTCAACAGTTTTGCAAGCAGTAACTCTATGGGGTATTCCTATTCCAGGGTCAATTCTAATTGGCTACCTTGAGACAGTTCGTGATTCCTTAAAGATTTTGTTAAGCGGTGAGCGTTATACAACTGCTGGTCCTGGTCACGCCGCCGGCGATTTGAAAGCGCCGGATGCTCTAGCCAAGGCCTTTGTTCCAAGTGGTATTACTACATTGAAAAAAATGATTTCAGGGGAGCCCGAGACGCCAGTAAAAACAAAAGAACAATTAAAGAAAGAGGTTCTAGAAAAGATTGAAAGTGGCGAGATGAATGTAGCGGCCGCTAAAGATTATTATACAAAGCAACTAAACAATATTAAAAATGCTGAAAAGGACAAGCGTTTTGAAATGACTGAGGCTGAGTATAAAAAAGACCTACTAAAAAGAATTGAGGCCAAGGAGGTAACAGTGACAGAAGGTAAAAAAGAGTATGAGGAGTATCAAAAGCAACTGAAGGAATACGCCCCAGAGAAGTTTGAGAGTAAATCAGACGCAGACTTCATTGGCAAAATACAGATTGCTGCAAAGGCACTAGGTACTGACCCAGTGACACTCTTTAATGCTGTCTTCACCGGTGAAGAAATCAGACGAATGGATAACGGCAAAATCATTTTGCATCGTGGTAAAAGTGCTGAGCCTCAAGAGCAGCGCGAGTGGGCTGTTTCGAAGCGAAAGGAGATGGATGCAAATGCAGACCTTCGCCTAGATCATACAGTCCCACTACAATTAGGTGGAGACAACTCAGATTCAAACCTTAAACTCGTACCAAAAGAAGATTGGGAGACATATACTCCGGTAGAGAATTATCTTGGCCGCCTTCTCCGAGATGAAAAAATAAAGCCAAAAGAAGCCATCAAGCTGATTAAACAGTTTAAGGCTGGTGAGCTAACAGAAGAAGAGGTATATAAATTAGCCGATGAATCGTGATGAACGAGGAAGTTTCTTATGCCAAGCTTCGTCCCAATTGTAGATAATTACACCAACAATAGAACCAAGTAATGCTGATTCAAAAACCCCAAACTCTTTAGTGTAGTCAGCTATAGAGACTAATACTAAAAACATAAAAAACCATCCACCTTTAGTCATAAAAATTGCCTTGAAACACTCCCGTAAGATTTGCATATAGCATAGTATATACAACATATATTATAAAATGCAAGCAGATAGCCACAGTGCAGAGGACAAATTAATGAGAACAAATGGTATAATCACTATATGAATTCACCTAAAAAGATAGGTCCCAAAACTAGACTATTCCTTTTGTCTAGGCAACATAAAGGAGATGAACGCTTAATGATCCAAATGGTAGCGGAGCGTTTTTATAATGTTGTTATTTCTATGCTTAATCCACGCATAGAAAAAGCTACAAAGGACATGGAAGAGCTTTTAGAGGATGCAAAAACTAGGGTCCGTGACATACCTGGTGAAGTTGTAGAGGAAGCCAAAGAAATTGTTGCTCGTAAAATTGCTGAGATTGAAAGTAAACCTCAATTAAGAGGTCCACAAGGTCCTGCTGCTAGAGAGCTAACCCCCGGCGTAGACTATGTAACCAAAGAGGAAACTCTTGCCTTCTTTGCTCGACTACAAGCAAGCGTTTTCACTAAAGCAGATACTGAAAAATTAATTGGCCAGGCAATGGCTGATATGTTTAGTTCAATGAATAAACTCTCTTTACCAAAAGAAGCCATTGAAAAAATACAAAAGGCTATTCTAGAATCATTACCATACGAAGCTATTGCTAGAGGAATGGAGGCCTTACCTGCAAAAGCTAAACTGGACTACAATAAAGGTCTTAAGAATCAACCATCTGATGTTTCTTCTTCCCCAGCTCAACGAGTACTTCATAGAGGAACTTCTGGCCAGGGCGCACAAACCTATTACTATGATTTATCTGATTTGTGCGACGGCGTAACAAAAACATTTACCATCCCTACTAACACTAGGGTATTAGATGTGGGATGTACTGATGCACCTAACGGCCGGTACCGCCCTGGTGTAGACTGGACTGGAACAGGTACAGTTACCTTAACATTATCAGACGATGTAGCAGCTCCAACAGAGGGAGCAACACTTTATATTTTGTATGTGGCCTAAACCAAAACATTACTTTGCATTTTTTATTGGATTTTGTATAGGTACAATAATTGCCTATGGCCTCACGATACCTAATCCAGCTGATTCTACTTTGGAACCACTCCTAGGTGGCCCAGAATCGGTTTTAAACCGCACTATTCTCCCGGAACGTTCTCGTGATGAATTGGGTACCTCAACACGTCCCTGGGCTCGTTTAACGACAAATGAGATATGTCTCTCTGGTGACTGCGAAACTGCCTGGCCAGTGGGAGGGTCTTCTAAATGGACAGACGGAGGAACATACATTTATCCTGCAACTGGTGAAAGTATAGAAGTTTCTATTATTTCAGCTTCTAGCACTGCAACATCGTCTTTTGGTGGTCCGATAACAATGACACACCCGTACTATTTAACAACGCACGGTTTGCGCGGTGATGCTTCTGATGGATTATATATAACAGCAAATAACGGAACCGCCGTGGCCGACTTTGGTATTGGTAATACGGCTAACACTTCATTTTATGGAGCAGTTAATATAGATGGTGCCACTCGTTTAGCAACATCTATAAATGGCGTACTTCAAGCTACCGCCGGCGCTGTATCAGCAACAACAACTGGCACCTTAACAGAATCAATAACTGGCTTGGAATTTGATAATACAAGAGACTTAATAGGGGGGGGTGCCGTTTTGTCCCTTACCTCTGGCTATAGTATCCCACTAACTGCAAGTACAACTGAGTGGGGAGTTGCTTATGCTTCTACCACTGCACTGACACCAACTTATATACGGGGTCTTTTTTCTAATACTGCCACAGGATTAACTTATACAAGTGGTACAGGTATTACCGCACTAACTGCTGGGTACTCTATACCTTCTACTACTGACTTCATCGGCTGGAACTTGGCATCATCATCAAGACATAGCGCTGTCACACTCTCTGGCGCTCTCGATTACATCACACTAGTTGGTCAAGATATTGTGCGTGGGGCTATTGATCTTGCCACTGATATAACCGGGACTTTACCAGATGACAACGGTGGTACTGGACAATCTACTTACACAACAGGTGATATGCTTTACGCTTCAGCTTCTAACGTTTTATCTAAGCGTACTATTGGTTCAACAGGTAATATATTAAGCGTCTCTGGTGGTGTCCCGACTTGGGTGGCAACTAATACACTTGGCTTTGGTTCTATTAACAACGGCACCACTGGTCAGGTTGCCTACTATGACTCAAATGGTAGCACCATATCTGGGACGTCCACTATCCTTATTGGAGCTAATGAAATAGTTGATATAGGGGATAATTTAAGTGTGTGGGGAAGTTATAGTAATCCCTTAATCCAGTTTAGCTCAAGCTCAGCTTCTACAGGTATGTATATTGTTGCCTCAACTACAAGTAGTAGAATTGGCATAGGAAGCTTGGCTGCAGCCGAAGAATTTATATTTGACTTTAATACAGCTAATACTCTTACACTTTCTTCTGGGTCCGGTGTAAGCGCAATGACCTGGTCCGGTGGAACGTTTACAACAGGTAACTTGAGAAGTAGTGCAGTGGGTGGAGCGACAGCACCAGTTTTTAGCTTTTCAGCAGATACAAATACTGGCATGTACAAAACTTCATCAGGTGATTCTAACTCAATCAGCTTTTCGGCAAGTGGCACTGCTATGGCAACAATAAATACCACTGGGGTGG